>OGYY01000110.1_pt1 | contig 82926 bp, 63 predicted proteins | sample 1576671 | NCBI WGS metagenome assembly OGYY01 (sample SAMEA3541593, study PRJEB24748) | human gut metagenome | biome: human gut; feature: human-associated habitat; material: faeces | place: China | collected 2012 | reverse complement strand
GGGCGACCATAGTCGGCGGCCGCAGACGCGAAGCCGGGTGAGCTACCCGTGGGCATCATCCATTGATTACAAAAATTTAGTACACACATTATATCGATTTTGTACTGACAAAGATAATGAAAATGACCCATTTAATAATGATGTTTGGTACTATGAAAATTTCAATCTAACTAAGGATAGAACTTTTGGTTGTCGATTACGCAGGATTTTTTTTGAAGATATAAAGAACGAAAAAAACAAGTTCTTTGTTAAGAAGTATGTGGAGTATTTATTATGTAATACAGACAATTCAATCAATACAATAAATGGCAGAATAATATCCTTAAGATCAATGTTTAAGCAAGTAAATATACCGTATGATGAATGGACAAATGAAATTGCTGAGAGCTTCGTTGAATTTTTAAAAAAATCATATGCGAACAAAAGAACAGTAGCTGCTAAAATGATTACATATCAGCATTTTTCAAACTACTTGTTGTCTCATGACTATATATCGGATAATCCGTTAAAAAAATTTATCGAAATCGGACGAATAGGGTCATTTAAGCACTCGTCAAATTCCGTAGACGAATCGACTGTAAATGAAATTTTTAGAAACTTAGGCAAAATTGAAGATATACGACTAACAATATGCTTTTTACTCATCTATTGTGTTGGTATGAGAGTTTCGGAAGCTTGTTCAGTTCTTACTAACTGTATTCAAAAAACGGATAAGGGTACATTTTTGATCTACTATTCAATTAAAATGAAAAAAGAAGTAACAAATATTATTCCACCGGCATTATATGACATGATATTGGAGTATAGAAAAACAAGAATCAATGAAAAATACTTATTTGGATCATCAATAGAAAATACTCCTATGAATACATCTTATTTTACAGAAAAACTAAATAAGGAATTTGAACGATTTGGAATAAAAAATCCTGACGGCACAACTTATCATTTTAAGCCTCATTCTTTTAGACATCGAATGGCTGCAAAAATGAGATATCTTGATATTCCTTTTCAATTCATTCAAAATCAGCTTCACCATCAAAGTCCTGAAATGACATTGGTATATCTTGAGTATGTTGATAGAGATAAAATAAACAAAATGAATGAATTTGTAAATAGTCAAGGAATGAACAATGTTCGAATACCTGACTATGGGTACGAAGAAAATGTTAAATATGTTGAATATATGCGTTCTTCTATTAATGCTCAAATGCTTCCAAATGGAGTATGTGTACGACCAGTGAAACTTGGAAAATGTCCATATGGAAATGCTTGTTTATCTTGTCCTGAATACAGAACATCAAAAGCATATCTGCAAATTCATAAAGCTCATTTAAAACGTGTAGAAGAGTATATTGCAATTTCAGAAAAAAATGGTTGGCTTCCGCAAGTTGAGAGTAATAAAGAAACAAGAGAGAGACTAATACAAATAATCTCTTTACTTGAAGAAAAAGGTGATGATCAATAGTGCTTTTTGCTATAAAAAAAGAGAATAATTCTAATAATGTATTATTTGAATTGGACCCTTTTTTTGCTGAAAATTTGTTGGATTTAAACGATAATAGGTATTTTCCATTTTCAAATTCGTCCACCAAAAAAACTTATCGATATGCAACAATTACTCCAATAGATAACCTTTATCTTGACAATGAGTTAAGAAAATTTTATCAGCATTTAGTCAAAGATTTACAATTTAAAGGTGCTACGTTTTATCAATATACTATGCAGTCTGGAAAATGGATTGCTAATTTTTTTAATGAAGTTCATCCTGAATGTAACTCCATACTTGACATTGAATATAACACAATTTATAATGAGTATATAGAATTTTTAGTTGATAACAACATTACCCCTGTTTCTTATTCTATTCACTCACTTCGTAAAGATATGAAAATAAAGGATTATCCATGTAAAACTCATTATGTTGTCGGTTTTATTCATTTCTATAGATATATATATGATTTAGTATACGGCTATAAAGAAAATGAATATGATAAGGATATTTGGGATATACGAAAACTCGGTATTCCTTTTGAAATTGCTGAGTCACGAAAAAGATATACAATAAATTTTTCTTCCATTAAGCAAAAATGGTTGAAAGAAAATGCAAAGAGTTATTTATTTTATAGATTACAACACAGAACAATGGCATCTGCAATCGACGATCTTAAAGGTATAAATATTCTTTCTGAATATTTATATAATTGCAATGTACAAATAAATAAGCTTAATGAATTAGATCGAGATATAATAGAAAAATTTTTTTCTTATCTAAGCAAGAAAGGGTTTGTAAATACTACTTATAATAGAAGAATAAGTGCTATTAAAACATTCTTTTCGATTGGAAATATGCTTGATCTTGACAATTTTCCAACAAAGCCACTTATTCTAAATACTGACTTCAGAAAAATAGTTCATAAGTTGCCAAGCTTCTTTACAGATAACGAATTAAAACAAATGAATGATCATATTGAAGATCTACCAATACAAATTGGTAGGATGTTTTTTATTCTTGAAAACTGTGGAATGCGAGTATCAGATATATGCTCATCACCAATTATAGCTAATGGTAAACTATGCATAGAAAAAAATAGTAATGAGGATTATATTTTTACATACTATATGCCAAAATGTCACAGATATAATTTGATACCAGTGTCCGAAATAGTAGGTAAAGTAATAGAAGAAGCAATAGGATATAGCAAAAACGAATTCGGGGAAAATTGCAAATTTATATTTGCTTCTTCACCCCAAGATGCAATATCAGTGGAAACGTTCTCTCTTCATATGAACCAAATGTCAGCAAAAAATAATCTAACCAAAGATGATGGTTCCCCTCTTAGAATAAAAGGGCATACCTTTCGTGGAACAGTTGCTACACAATATGCAAATTTAGGTATAAGTATGGATGTTATTCGAATGATGCTTGGTCAACAAAAAATCGGAGTGCTTAAACATTATATAACAATTCATAGTGATAAGATGATTGAATATATGAAACCGATTATTGATGAATCTGACAAGCTTATCAGAAGTATAAACAATCCGGAATTAATTGAAAAATCAGTGGAAGAACCTTCTCTCATACCATTACCAAATGGGAGATGCTCTAAAAGTATAAGTTCTGGAATTTGTAACAAAGCAAATCAGTGTTATTCATGTAAAATGTTTATGCCATTGAAATGTCATTTGGATTTGTATAAAAAACAGCTTGCTGATGCTGAAAATAATATCTCAATTGCTGAATTACATGGTTTTGATAGAATACTTGAAATGAATATAGAATTAAAGAATAATCTTATTAGAATAATCTCAGAACTTGAATGATAGACGAAAGGATCTATACACTATGATTATTTATAATGCTTTAAAATACGAATTTGATCAAGATGTATTATCAGGTCAAATAGCTGATAAAATTAATGCCCTGTTTTATGCAAATGGAATCGTACATAAAAACGAGAAGGAATATATTTCATGGAGAAATTCACTAATATATATGCAAAAGGTTCTTGATGCACCATGTTTTTCAGATGAACTAAGAGTTGCAATTGAATATCAAATACCTCAAACATCAAAAAGAGTTGATTTTATGCTATCAGGCAACGATGAAAACGGTAACTCTAATGTCATTATTATTGAATTAAAGCAATGGACAGATGCTCAAAGAACATCAAGAAGGCATATTGTTAAGGCTTTTACAGGGGGACAATTAAGGGATGTACCTCATCCATCATATCAAGCATATTCATACGCAATGACAATTGAAAACTTCAATAAAACTGTTCGTGATGAGAATATATCATTGCATCCTTGTGCGTATTTGCACAACTTTAAAAGTGAACGTTTATCTCAATTAGTTTGTAATGAATTCAGTGACATTCTTACTGAATCACCTGTTTACATAAAATCTGATGAAGAAAAATTACGAGAGTTCATAAAAAAATATGTAACGAAACCATCAAAAAAAAATATTATGTATGAAATTGATAATGGAAAGATAAAGCCAAGCAAAGCGTTACAGGATACAATAGGCAGTATGCTTAAAGGAAATCAAGAATTTTTTTTGATTGATGAACAAAAAGTCGTTTTTGAAACTGTAATAAAAAAAGTTGAGAATTGTTTGCATAATAACCAAAAGTGTACATTGATCATCGAAGGTGGTCCCGGCACAGGAAAAAGTGTTATTGCCATTTCTCTTCTTGTTAATTTAATACAGCATGGATTTAACACTCAATATATTACTAAAAACTCAGCTCCACGAAAAGTGTATTTTGAGAAGCTAAAAAATGAACGCTATGGCGTGAGTTATATAAAAAGTTTATTTAATCATTCTGGAGCTTTTGTATATGCTAAGCCAAATACATTTGATTGTCTGATTGTTGATGAATCACACAGATTGCAAAGAAAAACATATCAACAAGGAAGAGGCACTATAGGTGAAAATCAAATAAAAGAAATAATCAATGCTTCTAAAGTAAGTGTATTTTTTATTGATGAGGAACAAATTGTTACAGCAAAAGATATTGGTAGTATAACTGAAATAAAACATTGGGCAAACATTTTAAATAGTGAAATATATCATGATGAATCAACAACTCTTCATTCTCAATTTCGCTGCAACGGAAGTAATGAATATATTGAATTGTTAGATTATTTGTTAGGATTAAAAGGCGATAAATTGCCATTTATTCAAGATCTTGATTATGATTTCAAAGTATTTGATGATCCTAATGAAATGAGAAAAATACTAAGGGAAAAAAATGAAATAAACAATAAATCCAGAATGCTCGCAGGATACTGTTATGAATGGATTAGTAAGAAAAAAGAAAAAGAAGATCTCTATGATATAGAATTAAAAAATGGCTTTAAAGCCAAATGGAACTTTGATAACAACAAGATATGGGCAATAGACAAAGATTCATTTGAACAAGTCGGTTGTATTCATACGTCACAAGGGCTTGAATTTGACTATGTTGGAGTTATCATAGGAAATGATTTACGCTTTGAAAATGGCTTTGTTATTACAGATCCTACAAAACGTGCAAAAAGTGATTTTAGTTTAAAGGGAGCTGGAAAACAAACTGATTTTGTGACAATTTCAGATGCCATTATTCGAAACACGTATAAAACATTGTTAACGAGAGGTCAGAAAGGCTGCTATGTTTATTGTGAAGATACTGCACTGCGAGATTTCTTCAAACAATATGTATCAATTATAGAAAGGAATAGGAATAATGATGTTAACTAAAGACAATTTTGAAGAGTGGAGCGATATGTTTTCAAAAGCTCTTATTAAGCGTTTTGGGAAAGATAATTTTACTGAGGATGAAATGACAAAAGAATTTTATGTAGAACTTAAGATAGGTTTTAGTGAGTTCTTTATGACTGAAAGCGGAAGTTTTGATGATGAGATGCTCTGGTCAGATGGCTTAAAAAGATGGTTGATGTCTGAAAATAAGCGCATTTAGTAGATGGGTATTATTAAACTTAGAAATATCGCAAAACACAATTTACAATAATTTGAATACTTAGGAGAATATAAAATGAATGATGAATCATATGTGTTCGAAAAACTAACTCCTGTAGATAATGCTAATATCAAAGTATATGAAAGCGCAATAAACTATGTGTTTCAAAATGATGATATAAAAAATGTAGCTATTTCTGGTGCATATGGTGCAGGTAAAAGTAGCTTGATTGCTTCGTACAAAAAAGCATATCCTAAGCATAAATTAATTCACATTTCACTTGCTCATTTTAAGTCTTCATCTGAAAACCATTATCAAACAGAAAATAATGGAAATGTTGATATAACTGATTTAGAAGGCAAAATTCTCAATCAACTTATTCATCAAATTCCACCTCAAAAAATACAGCAAACACATTTTAAGATAAAGAGAACAATTAAAACAAGATCGATAATTCTTCAAACAGTAGCAATTGCAGTTTTTATTCTTGCTTTGCTTCATGTTATATTATGGTCTGATTGGCGTTCATATGTCAATTTGTTAGGCAATAGTTTTTTTAAAACAATTGTATCTTTTACAACAAGTCGTTATTCAAGATTTATCAGTGGAACAATTACTGCTGCATTAACCACATGGTTTATTTATTGTTTGGTGAAAATGCAAACTAATAAAAATTTATTTAAAAAGCTTAATGTTCAAGGTAATGAAATAGAAATCTTTGAAAACGATGATGATTCTTATTTCGATAAATATCTCAATGAAGTCTTATATTTGTTTGAAAATTCAGATGCTGATGCTATTGTATTTGAAGATATGGATCGATTTGAATCAGGTAGCATTTTTGAAAGACTAAGAGAAATTAATACGCTTGCCAATATACAGTTGAAAAATGAAAATAAGAAGCCACTTCGTTTCTTTTATTTGCTCAGAGATGATGTTTTTACATCAAAGGATAGGACAAAGTTTTTTGACTTTATTATTCCTGTTGTTCCGGTAGTTGATAGTTCCAACTCTTATAATCAATTTATTGATCTGCTTAAGAAAAATAAATTGTTTGAGAAATTCGATGAAAATTTTCTACAGGGTTTGTCTTTATATATTGATGATATGCGACTATTAATAAACATTTGCAACGAGTTCCTCATTTATATCAATCGTCTGAACACCACTGAGCTTAATTATAATAAAATGCTCGCCTTAATTACCTACAAAAATTTATTTCCAAGAGATTTTTGTGAATTACAGCTTAATGGAGGATTTATTTATTCGCTATTCTCGAAAAAATCGGAATATATTGAGCAGACAAAAAAAGAATTAGAACAAAAAATTTCTGATAAAGAATCTGAAATTGAAATGGCAACAAACGAAACGCTGGAATCTATACAAGAACTTAAAGATATCTATGAAGCCAAAAAAAATCGTACATATAACTATTATTCTTCTGATCGCCAAGAATATATAGAGAATTTGAACAAGTGGCACAAAAACGAGTATCCTAAAAGGGAACAAGCAATTGAGAATAAAAGTAATAACAAAATTTCTGACATGAAGGCAGAATTACAGGAATTAAAAAGTCAACTGCAACATCTTAATTCTTGTAAATTATGTGAAACTATTACAAGAGAAAATATTGACAAAATTTTTAAATCAACTACAATTAACGAGATAGGTGAAGAAGAGAAATATCTTGATATTAAAGCAAGCCCATACTTTTTATTGTTAAAATATCTTGTTAGAAATGGTTTTATAGATGAAACATATTCAGATTATATGACTTATTTCTATGATAACAGCCTTTCTCGAACAGATAAAATATTTTTGAGAAGTATAGCAGATAGAAAAGCAAGAGAATTTACCTATCGGCTTGATAATCCTGAAATGGTAGTTAATCGATTGAAAGTTGCGGACTTTGATCAGGAAGAAACATTAAATTTTTGCCTTTTAAATTATTTGCTCAAATCAAAAAAAGAATCTGAAATGATTGCTCATTTTATGTGTCAGCTTAAGAAATGTAAACAGTTTGATTTTATTGGGCAGTATCTTGAATATATACAGGAACCTTCCGCATTTATAGGAGCATTATATGAACAATGGATTGATGTCCTTGAGGCTGTTATAAAACAAAAAATATTAACTACTGACTTAACAAAACAATTCGTATTGTTTACTTTATATTATGCAACTGATGCTATTATTGAACGTGCTAACATAAACAATTGTCTAACAGACTACATTTCAAATGATGAGAAGTTTTTGAATATTGAGCAACCAGACATTTTAAAGCTGATTTCAGTCTTTAAATTAATAAATGTAAGTTTTAGAAGTGTTGATTATGAGCTATCAAATATAGAACTGTTCGAAGCAATATATCAAAATTCGCTCTATGAATTGAACTATAATAATTTGAATATAATGCTTCGACATATATGTGGGATTGAAAATGAAAATGATATTAAGCATAAAAACTATACATTGATTATTTCAATTCCAGAATCACCGTTGAACCGAATGGTGTCCGAAAATATTTCTGAATATTTTGATGTTATTCTTGATTCATGTGAGAAGCAAATTGATGATAATTCAGATACCATTATTATTATGTTAAATAACTCAGAAATCACTTTTGAACAAAAAGAAACATATCTTGAGTATTCAACGAAAACTATTCCACTATTGTCGCAAATAACAAATGATACTCTATGGAGCAAAATAATCGACAAGAGAAGACTTGATTTTTCTGAACGCAATATATTTGAATATTTTGCAAAGTTCAAAAAGATAGACCAACATTTAGTCGATTACATTAATAATCATAATAATATTGATATTGACATGTCTGCTTTATCAGAAAAATTTGAAGAAGTAAAATCAGAATTGTTTGAAGCTGTTATTAAATGTACCGCAATTAATGACACATCTTACGCTCAAATTCTGAAATCTATGAACCAGTGTTATAATTATTTTGATATAGAAGATATCACAGAAGAAAAAATTCAAATTCTAATTAATACCAATATTATACAAATGAATGTAGAAACATTGAAATTTATGAGAGAAAATTACTCGCACGAAATTCTTATCTATTACATTCAATATCACATTGAAGAATACACAGATATTATTAATAGTAAATTATTTTCTCAGGAAGAACTTATCAGTCTTCTTTCATCAAATATATCAGATGAGCTAAAGTTAAAGCTATTAGCTTTTAGTAATAAACCAATTACTATCATTAAAACCAATTATTCAATAACAATAAAATTGCATATTCTAAAAAACAATCTTCAACGTAATGATATGGCTACTTTATATAATGATTTTGATTCACAGCCACGAGAAATTAGAGATTTCATAACAAGCTATGCTGAGGATAATTTTCCTTCAATTTTGAGTAATACAAACAATGTATCTTCAACTTTAAAAGAAACATTGTTAAAATCTTCGCTGTTATTAGATAAAAAGGTGAAGCTTTTTATGGCAATGGTTGAAAATGAAAATATAGATTTCAAAAAAGCTATACGAATACTCACAACAATTGGATTAACTGAATATGAAAAGATTTTGCTTCCACGTCATAAACCCAAAATCCAGATTAATGGAACAAACAAGTTAATTCTTGATTTATTTGTAAAGAAAGAATGGATTGACTCATATGAAGAGGATTCAATCAAAAACGAATTATATAAGATTCATAAAAGAAGTGTTCCCAAAAAGCAAGAATAGAATAAAGATATTAAAATAATATCTTTATACAAAACACTTTAAACTTCAATATAAAGCCATGTAAAAGTGAGTATAAAACACAAAATAATCCCGTTTAAGTCTTTCTGCAATGTGACTTTAACGGGATTGGCTTCTTTATAGTAGCTGCTAACCAAACTAATATTCAATTTCCTGTTCCTTCGCCTTGCTTTTCTCTGATTTTTTCTGTGAAATCTTCATAGCTTCTTTTTTCAGCTTGGCACGTTCAAAGTAACAGGTTTTCTCTTTTTGGGGAGCGTTTTTCTTTGCTTCAATGGCAGCCTGATTCAGTTCATCTGTAAGTGTTTTCAGACGTTCTTCCTTTGTGGTAAGTTCTTCAGCCTGTGGGAAAGGTTCAGAAACAATTTTTTGTGCTTCAGAATAGTCCACTCTCAGCTTGGCAAGGTCTGTATTTACATCGCTGATTTTTCGGTCAATATTGTATAAGCAGCCTTCCAGTCTTTTCAAATTGTGAGCAAAACTTTCAATCATCTTTGTGGAGTGTGGATAAGAACCTTTCACCGTGGCAGTCATACCACCACCCATTGCAGGACTGTTTACCGTTACTGACAATGGAAAGCCTTGAAACTCTCCGATTTTTGTAGGAGTATCGGCTTGCTTTATGCTGAGTGCTGCATCTTCAAAAGCCTTTGCAGCTTCTTTTCTGTCGGTGTATTCGATTTCGCCAATGGTGATTTTGAACACAGGCAACTTGGTTTCTTCATCAATCGGCAGAGTACGCAGATGCTCACGGTCAGAACGGAGATTATCGAGTGCCGTGGTAAGACGTTCTTCTTTCTGAGGGAAAGCATTGATTTTATCTTCCATTTCAAAGACCGTATTCTTGTGTTCGGCTTCAAGTGCTTTCAGTTCCTTGACATCATTGTCAAGCATCAGTTTTTCCTTGATACGCTCATCACCTGTGCAAAGTGCCTTGATTTCGGAATATGTAAGAGCTTGCTGGTCGACATCTTCGCATTTTCTCGCCGGTTCCTTAGAGGTCATAATCTGTGAAATAAACTTCTGCTTGTTCTCCAAGGTCTGATAACTGTACGCATCAAATGTACCTTTTGTAACATAGCGATATATCTCAACATTCTTGTTTTCATTGCCTTGTCTTATAATTCGTCCTGCGCGTTGCTCCAAATCTGCCGGTCGCCAAGGAATATCCAAATCGTGAACTGCAATCAGCTTCTTCTGTACGTTAGTACCTGTACCCATTTTGGCTGTACTGCCGAGTAATACACGCACTTCACCCGAACGGACTTTATCAAACAATTCTGATTTTTGTTTTTCAGTTTTCGCATTGTGGATATAAGCAATTTCGCCTTCAGGAATGCCTTTGCTTATCAGCTTTGACTTAATATCATCATAAACACAGAAATCACATTCTTCTTCAAGTGAATCACGTTCAGCAGATGATTTATTGTCATCATTTTTGGCATCATCAGCGTTTTCAACTGAACCCGTTGTGTTCTTATGTGGTACACCGAGGTCGCAGAAGATAATCTGTGTCAGCTTGTCCTCAGCAGTTTCAGCGTGAATACGGGCAACATTTTCAACACACTGATTCAGCTTTGTATTCGGATTATCTTCAAATGACGGGTCAATCAGACGTGGGTCAAGTCCGAGTTTTCGTCCGTCTGAGGTAATTTTGAGCATATTGTCAATCGACGGGTCAACATTTCCTGCATTTATGGCATCGGCTCTGTCAGCAAGTTCGTCAACCAATTCTTTCTGGAATGGCGTCGCTTCAACATTTACAACCTTGTATTCGCAATCGGGAACATCAAGTTTTAAGCTGTCAGCAGTACGAATGTCAGCAATTTGCTTGAACATTGACATAAGTTCGGGCATACCACTGTAATTTGCAATTCTGGTACGTTCTTTGAATTTATTTCCGGCAGGAGCAAGCTCCCAATCGGTCTTTTGTTCACCGAAAACCGTAACCCAGTTATCAAAGTGCTGTAAGCCCTTGTCTTTCAGAAAGTCATATTCAAGATAACGCATCATTGTGTGTAGTTCTGTCACGCTGTTGCTGAGTGGCGTACCCGTTGCAAAAACCACACCTTTACCACCTGTCTTTTCGTCCAGATACCTGCATTTCAGATAGAGGTCAAGTGCTTTCTGTGAAGCTAAGTTTGAAATACCCGAAATGTTGTTGAGTTTTGTCGCACAAAACAAATTCTTGAATTCGTGTGCCTCGTCTACAAATAATTTGTCCACACCAAGCTGTTCAAAAGTAATGGTATCATCGTGATTTTTGCTCAGTTTGTCAAGCTGTTTTTCAAGGGACTTTTTGGTACGCTCCATTGCCTTGATTTGAAATTTACTGCCTTCACTCTTTTTCAGTTCATCAATGCCGAGAAGAATATCATCAATCTGAGATTGAATTTCAGCTTCCTGACGTTCTTTTGAAATCGGAATCATTCCAAGCTGTGAGTGACCGATAATAACGGCATCAAAGTTTCCTGTGGCAATTTTCGCAAATAACTGCTGGCGATTTTCTTTCTGAAAATCCTTTTTCGTAGCCACAAGAATATTTGCGGAAGGATACAACTTCTGAAAATCGTCACCAATCTGTTCTGTAAGATGATTGGGAACGGCAAACATCGACTTTGTGCAAAGTCCAAGCCTTTTGCTTTCCATAGCTGTTGCAATCATTTCAAAGGTCTTGCCCGCACCAACACAATGGGCAAAAAGCGTATTTCCGCCGAACATAGCGTGTGCAATGGCATTTTTCTGGTGGTCATGAAGTTTAATGTCGGAGTTCATCATAGAAAATGTCAGATTAGAACCGTCGTATTCACGAGGTCTGACAGAATTGAAAAGCTCGTTGTATTTCTCTACAATGTCCTCACGTCTTTGGCTGTCCTTGAAAATCCACTTCTTGAACTCCGCCTTGATTTTTTCGGCTTTTTTCTGTATCACTCTTGTGGCATCAATATCAATCACACGCTTTTCCTTGGTATCGCCCATACCGTCCGGAACTTCAATGGTCTTGTATATTTTCGGCTCTTTCAGATTCAGCAGATGTTCCATAATGTCATACGCACCCATTTTTCTGGAACCATACTGCTGCATTGCAATAACCGACTTGTCCATACTCTTGTTTGAGATGTGCCAAGTACCTGAATGTTCCGAATATTCTGCCGTAATCAGCTTCGGCTTATACCATCTGCCGTGATTCACGTCATTTCTCTGGTCGTGTGGTGTCCCGAAAGTTTCATACATAAACTGTTCGTAGTATTTTGGGTCAATCCAAGTCGCACCAATCTTTACATCAATATCTCCGGCTTTCAAAGGTTCGGGCATTGCCTTTTTCAGAGCATTCACATTGACATTGAAATCGGAATCATATTCAGCAATTTCTTCTGCAATTTTCAGCTTCTGCCGAATATCTCCGGACAAATACTCACTTGCCGTCTGATAATCATTCTCAATGTGTGGAATTTTGAATATTTCACCCGATAAATCGTGTTTCAACTCATCTTCGCTCATACCCGTCAGCTTGGTCATATACTCAAAGTTGATTCCTGCCTTTTCGGCAATTGACAGAGTAAGAGCTTCCATAGCCGTTTCAACGTGTTCCACAGCTTTCGGCGGTTGAATGGTACGCTTTATAAAAATATCAGACTTTTCCTCAAGCTGATTCTTGTCAAATTTCTTTTCCAATCCTGCCACAAGATTGTAAGATACATCATCGGAAAAATATCTCTTGTTGCTCTGGCTGTGAATCAGACCGTATTTTACATAGAAATCATCATACTGTGTGTTCAGCTGTGCCTGCAAGCCCTTGATAACATCATCAGGTTTGTCCAGTTCCTGTGCTTCAAGCAGTTCTCTTGTGGTATCACGCAATTCAATAAACGCTTTCATTCTGTGAAACTGCTTGTTGTCTGAACCCATTACCTTATGGCACTCATTCTCTTTCTTTTTGAAGAATACAGTGTTAACTTCCTCAAAGAAGCTGTAATTACGCAGATTTGATGGTATTTTCACATCCGTACCGTCAACGGATTTCGCATACACATCTTTTGTCTTTTCGTCTGAAATCGTTGCAGACAGTTTTGAAACAGCCTGTGAGAGCTGTGCTTTCAGATCAGCACCGTCTTCAGCCACAACCATTGTGCCGCTGCCATACAGCTTGTTGCCCTCCACCACTTTTCCAAGTAACATATCGGGATTTTCAGCGAAGTAGTTATTTATAAGCAGACCGTCAGCAGTTTCACCAACAGACAGCCAAGATTCTTTTTTCGGCTCAGATACTTTGTTTTCATTCTTTTGCAGAAAGATAATATCCGTCGTAACTTCCGTGCCTGCATTATCCTTAAAAGCACCATTCTTACCACCCGGCAGACGAATTGCACCGATGAAATCCGCTTTTTCGGATAACGCTTGTCTGGTACTTTCGTCACGTTTGTCAAGTGTTCCTGCTGAGGTAACAAAGGCAACGATTCCGCCGTTTTTGATTTTGTCAAGCGTTTCGGCAAAGAAATAATCGTGAAGTTTTGTAGTGTGGTGTTTATCGTCCTTAAAAGGAAGTTCACCAAAAGGAACATTGCCGACAGCTACATCAAAACAGCCATTCTGAAAATTGTTTTTCTCAAAGCCCTGAATGGCAATATCTGCAACAGGATAGAGCTGCTTTGCAATTCTTCCCGAAATGCTGTCTATTTCCACACCGTACAGCCTGCTGTCAGATTGCATTTCTTCCGGCATACGTCCGAAAAAGTTGCCGACACCCATAGCCGGTTCAAGTATGTTGCCACCCTTAAACCCGAAGTTTTCAAGTGCCTCATAAATACCGTCAATAACGATAGGCGAAGTGTAGAACGCATCAAGTACAGACGCATTTGCCTGTCTGTACTCCTGTGGTGTCAGCATTTCTTTCAGTTGTGCGTATTCCTTTTCCCAAGAAGAATTGTCCTTGTCAAAAGCCTGCGGAATACCGCCCCAGCCGACATATTTGGAAAGGACTTCTTTTTCCTCATCTGTGGCTTGGCGATTTTCTTTTTCAAGAGTTTTCAGCGTTTCAATAGCTTCAACATTGTTTCTGAACTTCGTTTTCGCACCGCCGATGCCGAGAGAATCATCGGTAATGGTGAAATTGTCGGACTTGTCTGCGTTTTCCTGTACAATTTCATCTTTTTTCTGTTCTTTTTCAGTTTCCAGCTGAACTTCCTCGATTCTATCAATTCGTCCGCCACGCAGATTCCACTTACTAATGTATTCCTCGCCAAGAACTCTTGCTTGCTGAATGTCATCTGCTTCGCATCGCATAGGCTGAGAAAGGTTTGAATCACTGTCATAGATATACACATCATAAGACTTGTTGATATGGTCAGGGACAGCTGCTTCTTCTGTTGCGGATTCTTTTTCGGTTTCTTTATCCTCAATGCTTTCCCAATGAAATTCCGGTTCTTCGGGAGCGTTCATTGCTTTGTACTGCTCCTGTTCCTTTTCGGTAAGATATTCACCCTTGTCAATGAGTTCTGCTGCCATTCGTGCGGTTTCTGTCCAATTGAAATGAAATTTTTCATCACTCATATGCCCGTTTTTATTAGAAAGCGTAAATGTCAGCCCCTTGGAATCATGGTCAACAAAAGAAAGCGGAGCATCTGCTGAGTGACCGCCTGTGCCGTATTCCTGTTTCAGAAAGTCTGCAAACGCTTTCGTATCTGGCGTATTTTCTTCATAAAACTTCTGAATCCGAAACTTGCCGCCCTGAAATCCGCTTCCACGCATAATCTCATCGTGAAGTGCAGCTATTGTATTTACATCACCCACAAACAGCTTTGACGGCTGTGCCGACTTGCTTTCACGCTGTGTTTTCGGCTCTGCTTTTTCATCAATCGGAAAGGAATCACCAAAAAGAGAAAGCTGTTCGCCGTAGGTGTTCTCAAAAGGTTTTTCATCTTCGGCACGCTCGCTTTTCTGTATTTCTTCAATCACATCTTCATCGGCGAATAACGGAATATCTTCTGTCGGAGAAGTTGTATTGTCATTCGGGTCTTCCGTACTTTCCACATATTTGTCCACGATTTCCGAAACCGTTTTTTCTATGCTCTCACGGTTGTTTTCAAGGTTTTCACGAACGGTATTCTCGATTTCATCGGCAATGGCTTTTGTTTCGGAACTAAGTTCCGCCAAAAAGGTTTTCTCCTGAATCTGAATCAAATCAGGGTCGAAAACGGCAACATAACTGTGTATGATATTATCCTGTTTTTCCATACGCTTTGCAAATTCGGAAATGGTTTCGCCCTCAAGCGCATCACTTTCTCTCGCATCTGTAATGGAAGCCAAAATCTCCTTTGCAGCAGCATCAGGACTGTTTTTCAGACAGAACTGATAAAAATCGTTATCTTCTGCCGTAAACTTGAAATCAATCATGGCAGAATCGTGTCCGTCGGCTCTTGCTTCCTGAATGGTTGTATCAATATCCCAATTTTCAGCCGTGCCGAACGTGTAATGTGCAGGATTTTTCAGTTCAGCTTCACAGGTCAGAACCTTGCTGTCAGCAAAATTTCCTGCAAAATTCTTTGCTCTGTCATAGTCCGTGTCCGTCCAGACTGCACCTCTGTAGTCGGTGCGGAATTTTTCAAACTCGGCTGTTGTTCCGTGATACAGTGTCATTTTGAGGGGTTCATTCCGATTTTTCAAAAAGCCCGTTATCTCACTTGCGTTCTCATAATTGTGCAAAAGCGCATTGTATTTGCGAATATCATCGGGAGAAAAACTTTCATCAACGGCATCGATAAATGACCTCGGCTCGTTTGACAAAAACATCTCCGTGATAAGTTCTTTCTGTTCATCGGAATAGCTGTGCCTTGAAAAATAGTCCGTCATCTCAATGTCACGGTCAAAATCATTTTTCGCATTCAGCATTTCTTCCAGTGCCGAACCTCTCAGCATACGCTCTGTAGGAGTCTGTACAAGATATTTTTCCGTCAGACCCTTCATCTGAGAAAACTGTTCATCACTGTAACGTTCGTTGAAAAAGCTGTCAAGGCTGATTGGAGCATCTTCCACGGCAATGCGGTGAATGATGTCACTAAGCTCCGATATATGTTCCTTGCTCAACCCCGAAGTCATAAGTTCCCGATAACTGTCCCTCTCACGCTGTGCAGATTCCAAAACCATATAGAAAGCCTGTGCATCCTCTTTTTCCACCGTGAAAACAACTTTTTCATCACGGATAAGACCGCTGTACTGTATGCTATCATCAAGGAAAGGCTGTATTGCCTTGTATTCCTCCGGTTTCATTTTGGAGTGGAAATAGTGCCTGTTGTGAATCTCACGGTATGCCTTGTTGCCGATGATTTCATCCGCTTTTTCATCTCCTGCAAACTGCTTTCGCATATCTGTAATGCTCTGCTGAATTGCTTTCACTTCCGTAAGGTCGGAATTGCTCACAGTAAGCGTTGCCTTGCCTGTGGGATAGATTCTGCCCGAAAACGGAATGTTTCTCGATTCCATCATTTCAGCCATTTTCAGTGCGGTATCTCTGTCGGCAGACAGATACTGCTTATCTGGAATGTATCGGTACTGTGCATTGCCGATAATGTTTTTCTCAGGCGGAATATGTACCACATTTGACTTGTGTACAGGCAGATTATCTGTTCCTGCAATCTGTTTCAGCCACTCCAAATCCTTATCGTTTATCGCCATAACCGTCTTGGAATCTTTGGTATAGGCATAAAAATTCAGTCCCGAACTGTCAAGTTTGTATTTCAGCTTGTGGAAGGTATCTTCATTCATTGAAACGAGCGATTTATCTCTGTTATCTGTCGCATCATTCCACGTTTTGTTGCCGTAAACGTCCATAGGTTCACCCCTTAATAGTTGCCGTATCCGCTGTAACCGTTATTTCTGTTCTGATTTCCGTAGTTTCTGCCGTACTGATTTACATAACCCTTATTCTGATAAGCCGTATTCTGCTGTGATTTCTTTTCTCCCGTGAAAAACGACTTTTCCACAACAACATTCATAATGTATTTGGAATTACCGTCCCTGTCGGTGTAAGTGCCTGCACGAATGTAACCCAGCAGTGCAATCATTCTACCTTTGGTAAAGTATCTGCTGATAAATTCAGCAGACTTACCCCAAGCTGTACAGCGGATAAAGTCGGTGGTGTCTTTTTGACGGCTGACAGCAAGCATAAAACTCATCATCACTTTGCCGTTCTGCGTTCTTTTCAGCTCCAAATCGCTTGCAATTCTGCCCATAAGAGTCACTGTATTCATGAAAATCTCTCCTTTACTGTTTCATTTCCTGATTCTTGTTTTTCATGCTTTCTGTCCGTTCCTGTGATTTTCCCTTGCTGCTGATACGCTGTGCAGAACGCTTCAGCTTATCTCTGCTCAGGAAAGCTGCACCTGCATTTTTCTTTTCTACCGTAACAGCAGATTTTTCTCCGTTCAGAACTGCAGAATGAGGAATGTTCTTCTGCGACAATTCCTCCACTTTTCGTTCTGCCTGTTCCTGTGACATACGCTGTGTTGCTCTTTCTTCTTTCGGAAGTGAATGAAAGAAATCGGCATTGACCAACCGGACCGCACGATTTTCCTTGACAGATTCGGAAATATCCGTGTATGCCGTATCGTCAGCTTTTGATACGGTAATGGCAGTGATTCCATTGGCACGCTCTGATGCAGAAAACGAAATGCCTTTGCTTTCCAGCTGTGACATAACCTTGTCAGCCACTTCCTTTGTTTCAACGTGAATGACTCTGTTGTCTTTGGTGAGGGACTTATAATAGTCGGGGTTTATCCGGTTGACCTCCGTTTTTTTGGTTTCGGTCTGTAAGGAAATGTGAGTTTCTTCATAGGCTTCTATAAAGTCATCACCAAGAGAATGCCAAGCCTGTCGGGATTCTTCTTCCATAGATTTTTGCGCATTCTTCATCATCTTCTGCAAAGCAGATGCGTCCTTATTTGCCACGGTGACAGCTGTTTTCCCGTTGGCACGATTTACAGAAGAAAAGGCAATTCCGGCACCGGCAAGAGCAGAAATGACCTTTTCCGCCTGCCTTTCACTCATGCTTTCAATGTGCCGTTCTTCCTTTTTGAGTGACTTGTAAAAATCGGGATTGATTTTTCCTTTTTCAGCATAATTCTCAAGTGCCTTGTTTACTGCATTCAGCTGTGCTTCAACCTTTGGAATTTCTTTTGCCGTATCTTCCTTAACGCTCTGCATCATATACTTGCTGCCCACAATTTCCTGCATTGCCAAAAGGGTTTCGGAAAGTTCTTTTTGTGAATTTTCCAAATCCGACTTAGAGCCGTTGTTGATGATTCCGTCAATGGAATTGTAGTCATCTTCAAGCTGGACTTCCACATTTTCAAGGTAATTGAATTTTTCGGCAAGTCCTGCAATTTCCGACTTGTCCATTTCTGCCACTTTGTCGGCGGTAAGCAGTACCGTTTCTGCCATTTCGGTAAGACCGATTTCGCCCTTATCGGCAGTTTCGGCGATTTTCTCGGAAGTCACTGCCATAGTAGCATCCACCACTTCATTTAACTGCTTTGCAAAGTGATTTTCAGAACGAGTCAGTTTCTGTACTTTTTCTTCCAGATTGGAAATCTTTCCGTTTACGCTGTTCAGTTTTTCCTGCAAGCTGTATTTGTCAACGGCAGATGTTTCAGGCTTGTTGTACTCGAAAGTAATCTGTGACCTTTTCTCCTGCAAAGCAGAAATCTTATCATTCATACAGACGGTATTTGCCGTGTTCAGCCTGTCCATGGCACTTGTAAAAACGGCTCTGCGTTCCTTGTTTGCAGAGATAGAAAAGCTTTTCACCACATCATTCAGGGCAAGCACACGGTTCAGCTTATGCTCCACGCTGTCACGCTTGTGATTCAGCTGTTCGATTTTACCCTTGTGCAGCTTTACTTTCTCCTGCCTTTTCGGAATCTTATTCTCCCGAATGTCAGCTATTTTCTTTTCATTGGCTTCTATCAGCTTTTTCACCATAGGCAAATTGCCGAGGGTATTTTTCAGCATTGTGTTTTTGTCGGCAAGCCTGTCAGCTTTGGCAGACAGCTTTTCGATTTTCGCTTCATTTCTTGCAATCTTGTCCTCACGAACTGCAATTTTTGCATCAAGAGTGTCAATCCGATTCTGATGAAACTCTGCCTTGGCATTGAGAAAAGGGAGAAGTTTCTGTGGCTTTTGGATAATATCCTCCTGTTTCAGCTTATCCCTTTCATTTTCAAAGACCTGTTTTTCAGTCTTTGGGATTTCATTATCCTGTACAGGCATAATCACATACTCCTTTCCATCTCAGCACGTTTTCTGTCTGCATCTCCGAGATTCAATACTTCGGAAAGTTCTCGCTTTATTGTAGGTGTATCGCAATACCACAAGGCAGCGTACTTCTTACACAAAATTTCCTGTATCTCATCGGGACGGCTTTTCAGGAAACTCACCGAGATATTCAGAACATTTGCAATTTCGGGGAGAAGTGAAGCATATCCGCTTTTATCCGTCTTACGTTTCAGTTCAGCGACAATTTCGTCATACACACCAGACAGCATTTTTCTGATGATTTCCGCCACATTTTCTTTGAAATCAGCATTGTATGCAATGGAGATTTCTGTATCGCTGAACCTTGCAAAGAACGGAATACGGCACTTTTCAAGGGCAAGGGCAATCTTTTCTCCCTTGTCTGTTGCATATTTCACATAGGTTCTGTTTTGAATTCTCTGCAAATCTGCTCCTGCTGTGCGTATCTTACTCATGTTCAAGCACTCCGTTCAGACGGTTTCTCAGTTCAAATTCAGAAAGTTCATCGCTTTCCATGGCATAGATACCGCAGAGCTGTACCTGCGTATCATAGGTCAGTGCTTTCAGGTCGGAAACAGGCTTGCCGATAACCTTTGCAACACTTTCGATTTCTAAAACGGCGAGAGCCTTGTTTGTGATTTCAAAAAGCCTTCCGGTATTCCTGCTGTCCGCCATATATTCAAAGACCAGTTCCTGCTGTGTGTCAAAGTCAAGAGCTTTCAGCGTTTCCATGTCAATTCCCGTATCTTTCGCCACCTCATTCAGACCGAGCAGAACCGTTCCTTTTGTCCAGTAGCTGTCAAGTTCTGCATAGAACGTTTTCGCATCTTTCTCTGTTTTGACTTCAACATTTTCAAAAAGATTTTTCATTGAGCTGATAATATCAGCCGGAAGTGCTTGAACGCTTTCTTCGGACACACCGAGTATTTTTGAAATTTTGCTTATCATTTCACTTTATCCTTTCCGTTTTCCACTGATAATTTGTTTTTCCGTTGTAATTGTTTTCTACTATCTCCGGAAGAATCGTATTCTTCTTGCCGTTTGCCGTGTAAGAAGTGCTTTTTCCTGCAAGAAGTCCGATTATCTGACTTTCCGAAAGTTCTTTGCCATAAACTTTGGCAATATTCATACCGCATTTGTTTTTGCAATAGTACCCGAATTTGCCCTTAACCACATCACCCTGACAGTTCGGGCATTTTCCAATGGATGCAGAACTGTTACCGAATGATACGGTGGGATCCACAGAGCCGTATTTTTGACAAAGAGAACAGATAAATTCCTCTATTTCAGCCATAAAGTCAGATTCCGAAAACTTTCCCTGTTCTATCTGCTGTAACTTCATTTCCCAATCGGCTGTCAGTTTTGCAGACTTGACCTCATCAGGCACAACGGCAATGAGGTTTGACCCTTTTTCCGTTGCAACAATCTGTTTTCCTTTCCGTTCTGCATAACCTTTTGTGACAAGACCCTCAATCGTACCTGCACGGGTGGCTGGTGTGCCTAAGCCTTTCTTTTCAGCAGTTTCGTCAAAGTCCTCTGCACCTGCGTGTTCCATAGCCGAAAGGAGAGTATCTTCCGTGTACGGCTTTGGCGGAGAAGTAAAGTGTGTGCCTTTGCTTGCAGAAACGGTAAACTGCTGTCCCTCAGAAACAGGAGGAAGTGTTTTTGCATCGTCTTTATCTTCGGAAGATTTCACGGCATACTGTTTCCAGCCTTTTTCAAGAATCGTCTTCCCGCTTGCTGTAAAATTCTCGTTATTGCATACAGCCGTAATCTTTAATGATTCATACTTGTGAATCTGTGCCGAGGCACAAAGCAGACGATTTGCAATCAGGGTGAGTATGTTCTTTTCGGCAGAGGGTAAACTGTTTATATCAGCCGTGCCAATATTTGCCGTTGGGATAATGGCGTGATGTCCCGTCACCTTACTGTTGTTGATATAGCGTGAAATATCGGGGTTCTGCACACTTCCGAACAGAAAAACTCTGCCGATGATACGAACAATTTCAAGAACCGTCTGCTCCATATCCTCACTGAGATACTGAGAATCAGTACGGGGATAAGTGACGAGTTTTCCCTCATACAGCGACTGCACGCAATCCAATGTCTGCTGTGCCGTGTATCCGTAAATCTTGTTTGCATCACGCTGTAAGGTGGTTAAATCATAGAGCTTGGGCGGATTCACGGCTTTGATTTCCTTTTTTACAGAAGTAACTGTTGCAGAACTGCCGTTACAAGCCGAAATCAGCATATCAGCAGTATTGTCCTCATCAATTCTTGCAGAAGAAAAAGTAAATCCGCCGAAATCCAGTTCACATGTAAAATACTTCTGCTTGACGAAATGATTCACTTCAAAATCACGTTTTACAATCATCGCAAGAGTGGGAGTCTGTACTCTGCCGATATTCAGGGGCAGACGGTATCTCACGGAAAAGAGCCTTGACGCATTCATTCCCACAAGCCAATCGGCTTTTGCTCTGGAATATCCTGCATGGTAAAGGTTATCGTATGTACACATCGGCTTCATATCGGCAAGAGCCTTACGGATAGCAGATTCTTCAAGGGAAGATACCCACAGACGTTTCACGGGTTTTCTGCACTTTGCCATATGGTACACATACCTGAAAATGCACTCTCCCTCTCTGTCTGCATCGGTTGCACAGATGATTTCTGTAACATCAGAACGGCTCATCAGGTCTTTGAGGACGTGAAACTGTTCCTTTGTATTTTCCGAAACCTTGAACAGCCACTCTGACGGTATCATCGGAAGCTGTGAAAAGCTCCATTTCTCCGACCAGTTGTTTCCGTAATCGTTCGGGTATTTCAGACCGACAAGGTGTCCAAGACACCACGATACCATGTATCCGCTGCCGTCTATGTGTGTTTTCCTGTTTTGGTCAGCACCAAGGACTTTTGCAAGTTCTCTCGATACTGATGGCTTTTCAGCTATGACTAAAATTGACATGGATAACTTCCTTTCGCTTTTTATTTCTATTTCCAGAAAACGAGAAACTCTTGAATTTGGGAAATAGATGAATCTTTTTTCTGCCTGTCATCTCATTCTTGATTTATATATGTATGTCGAATTTTGAGTGAACATATGCGTAGTTTCAGAATTTTTTTATTAAAATCGTGATTTAGGATTGACATTGGCGCATAAATGTTCTATAATAAACTATAGAAAGGCGTGTGATGATGTATGTTATGCCAGTTTACTTTTAGAAACTTCAAATCGTATAAGAATGAAACAATTCTTGATTTACAAGCTGTAAATGGACAAAATTTTCAAGACGCATTACTAAGCAGTCCAAATGATAAAAATGAATTTCTTCCTGTATCAGTTATTTACGGACCGAATGCCGGTGGAAAATCCAATGTTCTTTCAGCATTGAATTCTGTTATTTCACTTGTTATGAAGCCTGTTCTTATGTTTGAAAACAAACTGATTCAATATGAAACAGTTGAACTGACTCCGTTCCTTTTTGACGAAACATCTTCCAAAGAACCTACAGATTTTGAAATTTATTTTCGTCCAAATAATGATTATGAATACAAATATTCGATTTCGATTACCAACGGTAAAATTGAAGAAGAAAACTTGTACCGTCGCAAACTCGGAAAAGGTGGCAGAATTACGGCTATCTTTGAACGTTCTTCCAACAGAATAACCCTCGGTGCAAGCATTAATAAAAAGAATATTAATCTTGATGTAAATGAACAAATGCCGTATCTTTCCTTTTTGTATATCAATTACAAGCTTGAACCTGTTATTCTTGCAATCAGCTGGTTTCAAAGCTGTATTATCCGCAACTATGCGAATCCTGTTACAGAACGGCATCTTATCATCGGCGGCGGTGAAGAATTCAAAAAGAAACTGATTCTTTTAATGAATGAAGTCGGTATCAATATCAGCAATTTTGAATTTGTAAAAAAATCAGATGATGAACGCTCTTACAAAATCATTTTTGAGCATACAGTCAACGGAAAAACATATCAGCTTAATATAAATCAGGAATCTGACGGAACACAAAAGCTGTTTAATGTGCTTCCGCTTGTACTGATTGCATTGAACGAGGGCAGATTGCTTGTTATTGATGAACTTGATGCGAAACTTCACCCTAAACTTCTGAAATTTATCATTATGCTTTTCAAGAATCCTGAGATAAATACAAAGAATGCTCAGATTGTATTTACTTCCCATGATGTATCAACTATGAAAAGTTCTGTTTTTCGCATAGATGAAATATATTTTGCCTGCAAACTTGATGATGAATCAAGTGACCTTTATTCACTCTACGAAATGAGAGATGAATCGGGAAATCACATTCACCCAAGTGCTGCCTTTGATAAGCAGTATCTCGAAGGACGCTATGGAGCAGACCCATACTTCCGTAACATTATGGATTGGAAGTGATTTTATGTCGAAGAAACCTGAAAAGAAAAGCGATATAAACAAAGGGTGGATGAAAAAGCGACGTGACAACAGCCGAATGATTGCGCCTGAGTATCATTTGATTGTAACGGAAGGTACTAAAACTGAACCAAATTACTTTAATAAGCTGAAAGAAGAAATTAACAGAAAATATGCACATCGTATTGCAATTAAAATTGAGGGAATTGGTGAAGGTTCAAATACATTGACTTTGCTGGAACGTGCAGATAAAATTGCAAAGGAATATGAAAAAAAACATTCCATACAGTTTAATCACATCTGGTTGGTGTATGATAAAGACGATTTTCCAAAAGATGACTTTGACAACACCTATTACCGATGTCTTGCCTTATCAAAGCAAAGTGATTCAACTGTTTATCACGCTCTTTGGTCTAATGAATGCATTGAATACTGGTTTTTGCTTCACTTTATGCTGTTAAACTCAGCAGTATCAAGAAATGAGTATTATCCCAAATTGAGCGATGAACTGAATTTCAAATATGAAAAGAACCTTGATGATATTTACAGCCTGTTAAAACCACATTTAGAAACAGCCATCAGAAACGCAAAACAGATTGCTGATAGAAATGATGGTCTGCCACCGTCAAAATGCACCCCCGGTACTGCTGTTTATGGGATTTTTGAAAAACTGAAATGTTACCTTGACTGAGTATAAGCACAGCCGTAAAAAGCTGTGCTTTTTCTATTTTTTCTCGTCCTCCTCATCAATTCCACCCAAAGCAGCCTGTACAAAAGCCATGGTTACAACACCGAATGTTCCGCCGAGGACGAACCCAACAAAAAGCCACACCATTTCAATATTCCACCTTTTCGCCGTAATTTATCTTCTGAATCGAGCGGATATTTGCCCCAAGGTCAAGACCCGACCAGTTGAAACAGCCGTAATTTCCTGTGAATTTCACGCAACCCGGCAAATATCCGTCGGCATGGATAAATTCAATGATGGACTTCCCGCCATTTCCGAAATCGTGGTATCTTCTGTACGGCAGCTGCTGCTTTTTTGCAATGTGCTTCGGCAGGTCAAAATGTCCGCTGCCTACAATCAGAAACAAACTTGTGCCGATTTCAATGATCCTGTCTGTTATCATTCTCACAGGCATTTTTCTTTCCTTTCTCCTTTGCGTTCATCATTTTCTGAAATTCTCTGTATTCACGGGTGTATTCATAGGATTTTCCGAAAATATTGACAGCTGCGTTGTAGAGCTTCGGCTCGTTTTCTCTGATGATTTCCAGTTCTTCATTTACTTTCGGATTAAAGGGACAGCCCACACAGCCGGTACGCTTTAAGCCGTAATCTGTGTAACATCTGGAATGGGTAACACCGAAACTTTCTTCATAGGCTTTCTTGTCAGAATCCGTATACCAAAAAATCGGTCGGTATGTATCACAGCCTTTGGACTTGTTTTCGGAAAAACAAGTTTTGTAATTGGCACTTCGTATTCCGCCTTCTGCTTTGCGTATACCCGTAATCTCAAGGTCTGCATCAGCTTCCGCAATGAAGCGTCTTGCAGGCTTTTTCTTTGCATACTCACAGCATTTGTTTGATATGAGGAAATCGGGTGGATTCTGTATGATGAACTCTTTCAGCCACTTGTTTCTGTTAATGGAAAATCGGCTCATCTGCACCGTTCCTTTTTCGTTCGTGTGATAGCAATTGCACCACCACTGCAAGGCAATCTTGCAGTTCGGATATTTCTGCAAAAGCACTTCCAACGGCTCGTCCTCCCACTGAAAGCCGTGTTTCTGCAAACGCATCATCTGTTCTGAAACATACTTTGACAGAAACGGTACACCATACTGCCTGCAGCAGGTGGGTATGGATTTGCATGGTTTCAGCCTGTGAATAACGATGCCATATTTCGTTTCAAGATAGTCTAAATGCTGTTTTGTTGCCTCGTATTCCAATCCCGTATCCATCCAAAAGTAAGTTACCTTACCGCTGTCATCAAGATTTTTGATGATGTCAAGGACAATATCGCTGTCAGAACCACCGCTGATGCTGCAAAGAACAGTATCATGTCGGTTCATGACATTTACAGCCTTGGCGTAACCGTCAAGAATGGCGTAGTTATCCAAATCAAGTACCTTTTCAAGCAGTTCTCTTTTCATTTCAGACCTCCCAGAATATGTGCTATCACATCAACCGTCCAGCCGTTTCCGATGCACTTGTATCTCTGCGTGCTGCTGATTCCTGCCGTATAATTGTCGGGCAAAGTCTGCAATCTCTCGGCTTCTATGGGTGTCAGCTTGCGGATAATGTAGTCACCGTCAGGCAAATCAATCTTGTACAGACCTGTTTTTGCACCCTGACCGCCGCCAAGGGCAGAAAGGGTAATGGACTTGCCGTTGACAGAATAGATACGCTGTCCCTGTCCGCCTTTTCCATATTCACCGATTCGTATGGGCTTTGTCACAGGTTCGGCAATCATAGTTCTCTGACTTCGCTCCAATGTGTTGCGGATAACTGCACCGTTGTAACTTGCCGTCATGCAGTAGCTTTTCTCTTGCCAAGGGACACCGCTTTCCAGTACATCACGAAGCAAAATGCCTTTGTCTGCCGGCTGTGTCACATTCGGAATATTCGTCCAGTAACAGCGTTTTCTCTGCTGTGCTGAAACTAAGGCGGAGTTAATCATAATCGGCGAAACGCCTAAACTTCTTGATATTTCCTCTTTTATATTCTTGTGAATGGAATCGTTGTTTTCATAAAGAAAATATCTGCACTCTGATTCTTCCAAAGCACGAAGATATTCTCTGAAAAGCCTGAAGCCCTCGCCATCGGCGGAAGTTTCTCTGTTTTTCTTTGCTACGCTCCAGTATGTACAGGGTGAACCACCGAGCAGAAGGTCATAACCCTTGAATTTCTTAAAATCGCCGTCAAGTACATTGCCGCGCTGAACAATGTCGGGGAAATTGTTCTTTGATATAGCAATTGCATACTTGTCGATTTCAAAAGCATCATATCTCTCTGCTGGAAGATTCACACGTTCGAGTGCCAATCTTCCGCAGGAGATACCGTCAAACAGACTGAGTACGTTCACTTGTTCTCATTCTGTCAGCATCTTTGTATCCTTTTTCAAATCCTCTGTTCCTGCCCAAAAGACAGCAGATAAAGCAAACAATACCCCCGATAACCGTAATACCGACAAATTCTCTCTTTCTCATTGTCTTGTACCTCTTTTTGTTATTCTTCCGTGTTGTCCTCGTCAGATGTGCTGTGAACCTCGTCAAACAAGTCCCAATATTCCTCTGACACTTCCTCATATTCCTCGTACAGTTTGTTGTAGGTGTCCACAAGGCTGTTGTATTTCTGTACCACCTTGCCCACAGCATCATCAGCCGTTTTCATTGCCACGCCTGTTCCGGTTTCAAATCCGCAGCGGAATGACTTCTTCATTGCCGTATGTACCAAAATGCCCACAACACTTACCGCACCCGTTACAATACCGATTTTCGCAATCTTTTTCATCGTAAACCTCCGTTATTCTTCCTCTTCGTTGATTTCTTCGTCATCGTCATAGAAGTTGATTTCCTCATCATCTTCCATTTCTGCATTTCCTTTCTTGGATGGCTTTTTCCTGAGAATCAGGAACCCTGCACCGCCGATACCGAGAATTGCCACTGCACCGATGATAAGGTACATACTGTTTCCACCCGTCTGCTTTTTCACAGGTTGATTTTGTACCTCGGCATCTTCATCTGATGTATCTTCTGTATCGGTATCGCTGTCTGAGAAATTTACATTGCCCAGTGCTTTCTGTGCATTTTCTTCCGCCTTTGCCACATTGTCCATATCAACCCCGTTTTCTTCCTCATCGTCCGTCATATATATGAGGGAGTAGAGGTCAACGGCATCTACTTTGTTGAGGAAATACACATTGTCCTCACCGTTTTCAGCCGAGTAATTGATAAGCACATAGAACACATTTCCGTCCTTTGTGGTGACAGCGATAAACTGCATTTCTTCCGTGTCATAGACTATCTGCTCCGACTTGATAAGGGTAGCATTGCCCTTGGTGTCGTAATATTCATCAGCGTAATAGTCTGTCGCAGAATCTTCCGCTGCATCGTCGGAAAGTCCCTCCATATATGCAAACATCGCATTCAGGTCAACTTCCGAACTCTCGTCATTCACAGGAACTTCACTTGTGGGAACACTCTCTGTGAGGATTTCTTCCGTTACAGATTCTGTCGGTTCCGGCAGACTGCTTTCCTCTGCAAAGACTGTCAAGCCTGTGGTTGACACTGTCAGCAGAAACGCTGACAGCACTGCACTAAAAAATCTTCTTTTCATCGTCATTTTCCTCCGTGTTCTCAGATAGTTGGTCAATCATCTTTTCAATATCCTCAATGGATAGATTTCTGTCCGCCATTTTCTTTTTCATTTCGGCAAACAGAACATATTCATCTGTGGTCATGCCGTTTTTCGCAATTTCCGCTTTGAAATTCGCATAACTCAAACGGTCGATTTCCGCTAAAATATCCTTACGTTTTGCCGTATCATTTTTGATACGCAGTTCAAGCTGTTTTGCTCGTTCCATAAGCTTTTCCATCTTTTTGTCATTGACAGCCATTTTATTCCTCCTCAGTAAAGCACAAGCCTTGGGTCAATGAAGTCCCAGCCATAGCCGTCAGTATCAATTTTCACTTTGATATGCACATAGTCGGCATTCAGATTGTTGTCATAGTCCTCATCACAATTCTGATGTCCCGTTGAATTGGCAAGATATTCGCCCTCTTTCAATTTGTCACCCTTTTCCAGACCGCTTTTCAAGTTGGCATTGGAGAGATAAACTTCCGTATCACGGTTTGTTCCGCCATTACCGTCATACCAATACTGCACATCATCTTTTCTCAGCACGATGGAATGGTTATCCTCATCCACATCTGTTATCTCGCAGTCAAAAGGTGCATAGAGCTTTGACTTTTTATTCAGAGCAAAGTCCACGCCCTCGTGCAAATCATCAATGTCACAGTGAATACTGTTCCATTCCTGCATATCGTAACCGAATCCGTTTACCACAGAATAGTCACGGACGGTTTCAGTGCCGAAAATGTTTTTCAGCGTCTGGTGATTGCCGTACATTTCTCCGCTGTCCGTTCCCATCAGCAGATTGTAATACTGCACACGCTCGTCCGAATGGGACATGGATTTCAACTTGTCCTCAATGACTTTGTCAAAGGTCTTTTTCTGCTTGACATTGTAGTAAAGCCGGCAATCTGTTTTCCAGTAGTTTGCCTGATAGTAGCTGACAAGGCAGGTGTCGGTCAAATCATTTCTCCAATAGATGGTATCCTGTGGGGAAACGCACCAATAAATCTGGTCCGTGTCACTGAATCCCCAATAGGAACGGGGATGATAGTCATTGCCGTAATATCTGCCGAACTCTTTGTTATCAAACCAAGAGTAAAACGGATAGGATTTCTGACCGCTTCTGTCTGTGACAAAATATCTCTGGTCCTGCACACACCAACCGGTACGCTTGTTTTTATCCTGTGCATTGAGGATTTCGAGCGAAGAATTGATATGCAGATAACCGTCACTGTCCTTGTATCCGTTCAATACACTCGGATTTGATTTGGGCAGGAATTTTCTGCTGTAAACCTTATTGCTGTCAATCAGCCAATAACTGCCGTCAATACCGCCTTCAAAAGTGTAGCTGTCGTACTCCTCCCAGCGTGAAGTGTTGTCATAATAGTGTACAAACGCATACTCCGCTTTGAAAATCTCGTCCAAAAGCTTTTCTGTGTCATTGTCAAACTTCCAGTATTTGATATCACCGTTTTCCGCATCAAAATCATAGTAGTATGCACAAAGAAAACTCCACAGCTTGTAGGCATCAAAGTCATATACCGCATCATAGTCGAATTGAGGAGAACGTCCCCAGATTTTCGTATCTGGAGTATCGTCATAATCCGATGTATTCACACCCAATTCTTTCAGACCTTTCTTCCAATCGTCCGTACCGACTTTTACGATGCTTTCATTCAAGTCCCAAGCAAGTTTCGTGTAATACTTTTCCGCTTCCGACAAATCATAGTCCTGTGCTGCGTAAGTGCCGAGCGTAAAACCGCCGCCCGAAATGACAGAACTGAAAATCATTATGATAAAAACAAACACAAGGAGTATCAGCAGTATTGGCACAAGAACTGCACCGAAAAACTTCTTGACTTCCTTTTCATAGACATTCTTCACAAAGTTCAGAAAGGCTTTTACGGACTCTTTGAAACGCTCTGAAAATGAGGTCTGTTTACGCTTTTTCCTCTTTTTCGGCGGTTCTCTCCGCTTTTCTCTCAGCCTGTTTTCCTGCCTGCTCAGACGCTTGCTTTTGTTATCTTCCTTATGGGATAATTTATCACGCTTTTTCTGCTGTCTTTGCAAGCGTTCCGGCTTGGATACTTTCTGCATCATCGGGTCAATCGCTCTGCGTTTCACGGAATCCACAGCGTGCATGACATCATTGTCGGAATCCTCATTGACAGCCTTTTGCCAAGCAGATGCTTTCATTCGGCTTGCCGTATAGATTGCAGGCTGGTTGATAAGCAAACCCGGATTTGCGTTCTTCTTGATTTTCCGTTGATTCTTCAGAATCTTGCTTTTGCACTTCTTCTCAGATTTCAGCTTTTTTACCGCAAATTGATGCTCCTGCTGAATGGGTTTGAATTTCTGCTTTCGCCGTATCAGAAAGGCTTTCTGTATATTCGACTTGCTGCTTAATTTGTAAGTGCGTTTGTGCTGTTTCAGTTCCGATTTGGCAGATTGGATTTCCGTTTTATGTTCGTCAAGCTTCGGCTTGTATGTATCATACTTAAAAACCTTGTTTTCTGCTTTTTTCAGCCTGTACTTTGCCTTTTCGAGTTTATACTGCTTTTTCAGCTTGAAATGCCGTTTTGTACCTTTTACGGCATCCGCACCGATTTTCAGGGCAGCAATTATACCTCTGTGGTAATCGTCCACGGCTTCACGGGTATATTTCTGTCTTGCCTTGTTTATTACCTCACGGCTTGCAGTATCGGCAGACTTCAATCCCACGGTTTCTGCCGCAAGTCCCGCATCTACAGCGGTTTTCACCGTATCGTGAACGGCAAAATTTACTGCCTGTGCCGACTTCTTCAAAGCCTTGCCCTTGAAAGTGGACGGCTGTGTGCTGTTTATGGCTTTTGTCACAGACGGCGCATCGCCCTTGATACGAAACCTTACACCCACAGCTTTATGGAACAGTCCACGGTTATTACCGTGATATTCCTTTTCGCCCCGTCTGATACGGACGTGGGTTCTGAATCTGCTGTTTTCGTTTTGCCGCCTTTCAAAACTCAGCTGAAACTGATTACTGCGGCGGCTCACTTTTTCAAAGCGTGCCTGTGCTTTTTGCAGGTTGTTTTGTCTGCGTGTCAGTCGGCTCATTTGTGGAACTCCTTTCAAATATTCTTTGATTGCTTTTTGAAATAAAAAGTGCTTAGAAAACACTTTATTTCAATCTTACAATTTTTATTGAAATAAAATCAAAAACAATCTCGGCTTATTTCATCTTCTTATTGACTTTTTGAAATAAAAGGCGTATAATGTATATGGCTATTTCAAAAAGTAGTAATCCGTATTTTACGAACAGAGGAGATTTCATTATGAACAGAGCCGGTGAATATGTATCTAATCTTAATGGAGAAGCAAGCTATAAAAGTTTCAGACCAAGTTCTTTACCTCCTGAACCCGCACTTAATATAGACAGTAATATGGTTTCAAAGCTTGTTGAAGCAAACCGTGAACTTGTAAAGCTTGATACCGCTGCAAAGTTGATTCCAAACACAAATCTTTTTATTTCGATGTATGTTAGAAAAGAAGCACTCTTTTCTTCTCAGATTGAAGGAACACAATGCACTCTTGATGATGTACTTGACCCTGAAATTGATATGAACAGCAATCTTGATGTTGCCGATGTTGTAAATTATGTTCAGGCAACAAATTATGCAATTGAACGTCTTGAAACTTTGCCTTTATGCAACCGTTTAATTCGGGAGATTCATAGTAAATTAATGCAGGGCGTAAGAGGTCAGGACAAGAATCCGGGTGAATTCAGAACCTCTCAAAACTGGATTGGTGCATCAAACTGTTCGTTAAAAGATGCAAGATATATTCCGCCAAACAAAGAAGATATGCTTATCGCAATGTCTGAACTCGAAAAATTCATGAATGAAAATGAAGATTACGATGCTTTAATACGAATCGCTTTGATTCATTATCAGTTTGAAACGATTCACCCTTTTCTCGACGGAAATGGAAGAGTCGGAAGGCTTATGATACTTCTTTATCTGCTCGAACAAAAGCTGCTTTCACTGCCCGTAATCTATATTTCATATTTTTTGAAAAAGAATCAGATTGAATATTATGATAGAATATCTGAGGTTCGCCGCACAGGTAACTATGAACAATGGGTCATATTTTTTCTGGAAGCTGTTTCTGCTGCCGCAAAAGATTCTCTTGAAACAATAGAACAGTTATCTGCACTTCACGATAAAAATATTGCTCTTTTGCCGAAAACAAATCGAAAAACAGACAATTTACGAATTTTATTTGACTATATCGAAAAATACCCGATTATAGACATTAAGCATACTTCTGAACAACTCAATGTAAGCTATAATACAGTTTCAAGTGCTGTTCGCAAATTGCAGGACCTCGGAATACTGAAAGAAACAACCAATTCAGCAAGAAACAAAGTATTTGCTTATTCTGATTATTTGGATATTCTGAAAAAAGATACACTTTAATAATTGGCTGCCGTCTGAAAAAGTCGGCAGTTTCTTATGCCTCCGACGGCTTCGTTGTCATCAGCCGATACATCTCCGTATTGGTCGGAAAGTGGTCGGTAAATGGCAAAAGCACCTTGTCATAACGTATCAGACCTTCGCCCGGACCGCTGTTCGTGACGTATTCCATTTGTTCTTTTGAAATGTGCAGCTTTTCCGCAAGAATATCCCTGTCACCCGATGCCTGATTGAGCATATACACAAAGTCCGAATTGTCAAAGATGTTTTCCACCTCTTGTGATTGCAGGAGGTCTTTTACATTCTGGGTGATTCCTGTTGGAACTCCGCCCCATTTTCGGAATCGTTTCCAGATTTCAGCAGAGTATTTTGCCGTCTGTTCCTCTTTCAGAAGCAAATGAAATTCGTCAATGTAGTAACGGGTAATCTTCTTTTTTTCACGGTTTTGTGAAACCCTGTTCCATACCGTATCCTGAACAATCAGCATTCCAACCTTTTTCAGCTGGTTGCCGAGTTCCTTGATGTCAAAACATATAAGACGGTTCTGCATATCAATGTTGGTATGATGATTGAAAAGATTCTGCGAGCCGTTTACAAACATTTCAAGGGAGTTTGAAACTCTCAGTGCCACTTCGCCCTCTTTTTTCAGTTCATTCTGCAAATCGGAAAGAAGTGGCATTTTTTCTGCTGTCGGTTCATTTTCAATAAAATTCTTGTAAATACGCTGTACGCATTTGTCTATTACAGAGCGTTCCTCTGAGGAAAGACCGTATCTTCCGCCGACGATGATTTCACAAAGGGAAATCAGAAAGTCCGACTTGTCAGCAATGATTTCCATGGGATTTTCAAAGAGATAATCGTCAATGGATATGTCCATAGGATTGATGTGCTGTTCGGAATTGCTTGCAATCCGTATCAGCTGTCCGTGGAGTGCCTGCACAAGGGGAAAATATTCTCCCTCCGGGTCACAGACAATAATATCGTCCGTGGTGGTTAAGAAACAGTCAAGTATTTCACGCTTGACAGAGAATGACTTGCCGCTGCCCGGAGTACCGAGTATCAGACCGTTCGGGTTCTTTAAGCGGCTTCTGTTCGCCCTTATCATATTTCCGCTCAGCGTATTCACACCGTAATAGGTTGCCTGTCCGTCCTGAAACAGTTCCTTTGTGGTAAACGGAACGAATATCGCAATTCCCGACGTGTGCATTTCACGGCTTACAGGGATATCATTGTAACAAAGCGGAAACGTGGAAACGAGTGTCTGTTCCTGCCTGTAATCGTAGGGAAACATGGTGCAGTTGTTTTTCTGACAGATACGTTTCAGCATTTCAGCTTGCAGTTTCAGGTCTTTCTTTGACTTTGCGTAGGCTCTTATGCTGATTGAAATATGGAAAAGTCTTTCGTTCTTGCTGTTTAGGTCCGCAAGGAGCTTTTCAATATCATCAATGTACATCTTTATCTGCGGAGGAAGAATGTCAGGGTCATATCCCGATTGTGATGCTTTCTTCTGCTCATCAATCTTCATCTGCTCCACATTGGTCAGCTTTTTCTTGACGAACTTCAGAGCGTCTATCTGGTCGAGAGGTTCTATGTGAAGATTGACGCAGAACAAATTCTGCATTTCAAGGAAATTCCGCAGTATCTCATCGGAAAGTTCTCCTGCAAGAATGTTAAGTCCCCACACTGCACCATAGGCATTCCCGGTTTCAAAATCCTGTTTGTTGAACTTGAAAGACTTCGGACAGATAAAGTCCTTGGTATCCATTCCGGCATGGAGCATAGCATCCCAATCGAAAACAAAACTCTGATTGCTGTAAGGGTTTAACGAATAGTACAGCGTTTCCAGCCTTTCTTTGCCGTCCAGTGCCTTTGCATCCACACCAAAAGTCTTGAACCCTTTGATAACATCATTCTTTATGCCGAAAAGCTTTGCCCTTGCAGACTTGTATGAAGTTGCTTCAATGCCGAATGTGAGAAACTTTCTTGACGATTGACCGTTTGAGCCTTTCAGCAGTTTGCCGGTCAGCATGGAGGAATATTCCTTGCGAATATCGTTGAATTCATCATTCTGCTGTGGTATCTGCACCGTTTTCATCAGCTTGTCTTTGGAACGGTTCTGATTTTCAAAGGTCAGCTGAAATCGGATTGTGTTGTCAAACAGATTGATAATATCGCAGTACTTATCAAAAATATTGTTCTGCTCATCAAATTCTGCAATACTGTAATTGGCATCAAAAAACTGCACCGTCATGGAATAGAAATTCTCCGACACTTCGCAGATACCGTCACGGTACATCACATTGTAAGGAATTGTGTTTTGCACTGTGCCTTTGATTTTGCCCTCTGCCTTGATTTCTGCCATTCTCGCAGAAAGTATTTTCTTTTCTTCTTTTGTAAGCTGTTTTGCAGGCTTGCCCATAATAACGTCGGACTGAACCTTGTTATCACATCTTTTGGCATTTCTCTTTCTAAAGCCCACCGATTTTACCTCCAATCTTCTTTGGAGAGCCGGTTATTTCTCGGCATCTCTCAGCTTTTTCTTTATCCTTTCATATTCGATATGCTTTTCTATGCACGCAAATATGTTTGTTGTTTTGTAGTATCTTTTTCTCGGTCTTGTGAAATACTCTTTCATATACTTCGCCTGTTTTTCAAGGAATACACCGTTTTTCCTGTAAAGTCCGCATAGAATGGCAGGTGCAGCACACGCACCCATTGCAAAAATTGCTCCCGACATTCCCATTGCTCTTCTTGTCAGAAAGAAAACAGGAGCGCCTACGGCAAGACCGATACCGAAACAGATAACCTGTCTTTTGGTAAGTCCCATAATGAACTTTTCCTTGATGTCATTCAAGTCTTTTGGAATCTGTACATAATGTGCCATCGTATCGTTTCTCCTGTCTTAGTGTGCATTGAACACCGATTTTGAAATCGCACCCGTTCTCAGAATCGTGAAAATGAGTGCTGCCGTATATCCGAGAAGCATCGCCATCTGCATTATCACACCGTCAGCGCCGCTGTTCAGTGCGGTTATCATATTGGAAAACAGTGTTTTGAAAATGGCAAGTGCCACAATGATGAAAAAGCCCTGAAATGACAAAGCAAGAAGTTGTTTTATCCAGTTCTTGCCGATACCCGACCATTCACCGCCGTCCATCATGGTTGCCATAGGGATAGGGGAAATGGAAAGGTACATAAACACTTCAATGATTCTGCTTGCAAGAGTTATAACAATTGCAACCATCAGTATCATCATACCAAGGTGAACGATAAGGGAGATAAACCACACCGTTATCAGTTCGCCAAGTCCCAAGCTGTTCAATGCCGATTTCTTTAATGCCAGTGTTGTAGAAAGATAACTGCCCGAACCAAACAGCGAAGTCAAGCCGTTTGAACATACATTTGTGCCGAATGAAAACAGTCCCGATGCGATGTAAAACACATTCGACACAAGAATTACACCGCATAGTGCTTTGATAATCCATTTGATAAAGATAGAATCGTCAAAGTCTTTGAAGTTGTTCCCTCGGATAACCGTCTGTATCAAATCATTCAGCAGAATGATAGTCAGAATAAATCCGCCGATTGGGACAACCACGTTATTGCACAGCGTTTCTATTGTTGACCATATTCCGTAACCTGTCGGCGCACTTCCTGCCGAGCCTGTAAACTGTGCAGGGTGTTTTGTGAGAAAATTCTGAATCAGACCCATATTGCCGGTAGTTGTATCAAAAGTATCTGTCAGAAGCTCTGAAATACTGTCAAACTGCGATTTGATGCCGTCCTTGAACAGATTGCAGCACCAGTTTTCCAGTGCGTCAATAGCATCGCTGACTACTCCCATTTATGTATCACTCCCTCCGTCTGAGAGTGCAGATTGCTTGCCCAAAACCCATACCCGCCACTGTGAAGTCAATCTGCCAATCTGTCTTAGATAGCACCTGTCATCATTGTTTCGAGTACAGGAACAAGTACGATTGCAAGCAGAATCAAACCAAGACCTGACATCAGCTGCTTCATGCCCTGTGACTTCGCACCGGGGTTATCATTACCGTAGCCTTCAAGAAGATTGACCACGCCCCACACGCCGACACCTGCGCCGATAAGGCAGATAACGGACTTGAGGACAGTGCAGGCGGTTGAAATGAATGAACCTGTGTCTACTGCACCTGTGGCAGCGAATGCCTGTGTGGTACACATAGTTGCCATACACGATGCAACGGTTGCCATCATAATGAGTTTCTTTGCTCCCTTGCTGCCTTTGGAGAGCCACTTGTGCTTTGTTGTCTTTGCAGCGGATACTGCTGTTTCGTTTGTGTTGTTCATAAGTAAAAAACTCCTTCAAATAAAATCAGTGTTTCAGCTTCGCCTGATTCTTTTTTTGTTCAGGTTCTTCACTGTCAGCTTCAAGCGTTATTTTTCTGTCGCTCTATCTGAATTTTCGGTATTGCCTGTCACTTTCACCTCATATTCCGTAAGGGTATCATCTTTGGACGGTTTGAAACGCATCCTCTTTTTTCTCTTTACATATTTTTCAATGTCAAACTCGTTCTTCGGATTATCATCAAGCAGAAGATGATAGTTCTTGTGACGGGTAATATCAAATTTGTCTGAGAAAAACGGTCTTACACCTCTCAGCTGTAAGATACATTTTCCTCCGTCCATTACTGCAAGTTCGTCCTGCGATTTCAATTCCTTTCCAAGTTTCTGATAGTTCATACCATAGCTTTCACTCTGACCTCTGGTATTGGAGGTGTTAAAGCTGTCAATGGTTTCTTTTCCAAGGCTTTCGGAAATTTCTTTCAGCGTGGTTTTCTCTTTGCCGCCGAGGAACAGCATGGTATCGCAATTTCCCTCAATGGTATCGGCATTGTCCTTATAAATTGCTTTTAACTGGGACTTTGCCTGTAAGATAATGCTTGCAGAAATTTCTCTGCTTCGGATAGTCGCTATCAGCTTATCAAAATTTGGAATTTCGCCGATGTTTGCAAACTCATCGAGCAGACAACGGACGTGATATGTCAGCCTGCCGCCCTTGCTGTTGTCAGCTTTGGTACACAGCAGATTGAACATCTGGGAATACATAATTGCCACAAGAAAATTGAATGTGGCATCGGTATCGGAGATAATGACAAACAATGCAGACAATTCATCACCAAGTCTGTCAAAGTGAAGTTCATCATAACTTGTAATCTCCAGTACCTCATCTATTGCAAAAGGCGCTAAGCGGGTGGAACAGGAAATGAGAATGGATTTTGCTGTTTTTCCTGCTGCCAGCTTGTATGCCTTGAATTGTTTTATGGCAAAAGCGCCGATTCGCTTTTGCTCCTCGGTGGGTGGAAACGCATTCATAAACCGATATTCTTCATAGTCCTCGTTATTTTCCGGAACTTTCACACCGCTGAGCCAGTTGTCCAGACATTCAAACTGAATGTCAACGGCATTCCTGAATTCCTCGTCATCCTCACGGCACTCGGAATAGTTTATCATATCAATCAGCGTTTCAAAGTTTCGCTCCTCAATGGGTGACAGGGTAAAAATCATTGCAATATATGCTGTGTAAAGCAGTTTTTCAGCCTTTACCCAAAAGTCATCACAGTTTGGCTGCTGAGATGAGGAAGTGTTCTTGATAAGCACTTCAACGAATTTCAGAATATCTTTCTCCCTGTTCTTTTCAGAAATATAAGCAAAGGGATTGTAGTGCATGGATTTTGCAAAATCTATGGTGTTGAATACCTTGATTCGATACTGTTCATACACGATTTTTCCGTTTTTATCTTTCAGGACTTTACCTTTCCCATCCTTTATCGGTCTGCCCCTTGCAAGCATTTTTCCGCATTCCACAAGTACCGTACCTTTCGGGTCGGTTACCACATAGGAACTGTGCATCTGCATCAGATTCGGCTTTACAAAGAATCTTGTCTTGCCGGAACCAGAACCGCCGATGATAAGAATATTCTTGTTTCTGGCATATTTCGGACTTGATGGCTTTCCCATAGTCAGCCTTTCGGTCTGTGTAAGTATCACATTATTGTCCGGATTGGTATTATCCATATACGGTTCAATGTCTTTCGGAGTACCCCACACGGCAGAACCGTATTCCTCGCCCTGTCGGAACTTCTTCTTGTTTTTGGATTTGAAATACAAAACCGCTTTCATGATTCCTGCAACAGCTATACCGATGAGCAAGTCTGTTGGGTTCAAACTCGGCAGAATTTCCGCAAAGGAACTGCCGATATTATTCAGAAAAGGCAGGAGCTTTTCCTGAAAGCCGTCACCCTCAGCGATTCTGTAAGCGTAGGAAATCTTGTTTCCTGCATAGGCGAATATGACAAATGGGAGATTGGACAGGATAACCTTTTTCAGCTTTTTTGTGTTTACCTGCACGGCTCGTCACCTCTGTCAATGGGTCATATTCTTGCTCTTTTCCCGAACTTTCTGCTTGTTTCGGGATTTATCGGCAAGTTTTCGTGCCTGTTTCTTCAGTATCTCACGGCTGACCTCGGTGTGTCCTGCAACTTTATCCTGTACCTTATCGGCATATTCGGCAAAGGCTTTCTTGAAATTTTCGCTTTTGCCTGACGAAAAGAAAACGTGATAAGTGGGAGGACTGGTGGATTTATCTCTTTTGAGAGCAAAATCCACGTCATACTTTCTCGCCGTACTCAGAAAATCGGCAATATTGCTGTCATTCACTTCAATGCTGTCAAGTTTTCTCCTTGTCTTATTTTCCAGCTGAGCATAAGTCATTCTGCCTTTTTTCTCCGCCTTGTCGTCAAGAAAATCGGATAAGGCACATTTGAGAATATCCGATGTTATCTTTTCGGCTTTGACAGAAATGTCAATGGTTTTCTTCGCTCCTGTTTCAAAGTCTGTGGACATCGTCATTCATCTCCCTTGACACTGAAAACACCGTTGATTTCACGGCTGAGCCATTCATTCAGCTTGTCCAGTGCAGAGCAAGCCTGCGAATAGGTTTCATAAATGCCGAGAATGTGAACGTTGTTCATAATATCTACTGCAACGAGTCCGTAATCGTCATCTGTCACAACGCTCTTTTCCTCAGCATCTTCCTCATCATCTGTTTTCAGAATGGTAATGCTGACGATGTTGTCGTAGTTTACAAAATCGTTGTTGCAGGTTACAATTGTTCTTGCCATTTCATCACTTCCTTTCCGGCAAAAAACTGCTTAGTTGTCTTCTCCCAGACTTTGCTCAGGGTTCGGATTGAAGTAACCCGTATCTTCCCAGACCTTTTTATCAGGGCAGAGATAACTATACTTCTCGCCGTTATCCGACTTGAGAGCATATCCGAAACGGAACACGCCCTCTCTCAGACCTCTTGCAAGGAATGCGGAGCTTTTGCCCATTGCCTTTGCAAGTTCGGAAAGGGGAACATTTCTGCCTGTAAAAGTCGGATTTCCTGTATTCTGTACTTTCGCCATTTTCATCACCTCCCTTCATCGTCCCGGTTTCTCGGACGGAAAGCTGTATGCTCATAATGTTTTTCCATGAAATCATCATCGTGAAATTCTTCGGGAATGAACAGGGCAGGGTCTATGTTTTTCAGTTCGTTGCTTTCCGCAAAGTCGCAGGTGATGCTTGCGTTATACAGCACGGTTGTGAGATATGCTACATAGTTTTTGATTTTCTTGGTATTCAGCATCATACATTTCAGCGCATACTCAATATGCTGCATTTCAAGTTTTTTGAATCTGCTTTCCACAACGGAACGGGGTTTATCGTCCCTGCCAACACGAATCAAGGGCTTTTGAGAGCATATGGTATCTACGATAATGCCCACAAGGGTATCTACTTCCGCAAGACTTGCAGCATAGGTATATTCTCCTCTGTTTGTGCTGTTATCGGGACTGGACTGGAAGAAGTCCTTATACCAGTCATACCCGATATTCATCTTGATGAGTTCTTCCACTTCTTCTCTTTCTTCTGCTTGCTCCTGCAATCTATCCATCTCATCATTCCATGCCTGCGTTTGCTGACTGATGAAAGTTCTGTCTGCACAGCGGGATGGATTGATAGATACTTTATCAGAACTTATTTTATCTTTTGATATTTTATTATTCTTTATTTTATTACCGTGTGGATTTTCTACATCTTGATTTTCCACATCAAGGTTTCCCACATTTAGAGAATCCTCATCAAGGTTATGTAAAAAAATATCCTGTTTATGTATGCTTGCACTTGAAGCAGAAACTTTTTCTGTTTCTTCCTCTGCAAACAATTCATCCATAGGCTTATCGCTTATGATATACTCCCAATCGGCAATTCTGCCGTTTTTATAGATACGCTTGCGAAAAAGATAATGTGCCTTTTCAATTCTTTTCAGGGAATGGGCAATGGCAGTTTCGCCATCGGGCATAATATGTGCAAGTCCTCTGATGGAAAAGTCCCATCCGTCAGCGAGAGAAAGCATTGTGCCGAGAATTCCTCTGTCAATGGCTTTCAATTTTTCATCACGGAATATGGCATTGCTGATGACCGTGTAATTTTCGGTTGCTAATTTTCTGAGTTTGGGCATAGGGGTGTCCTCCTGTTATATCAGTTTCATCTGAAATAGTTTCAGTTTATTTACGGCATAAGTACTGCCGTCAAGCCGAATCACATATTCCTTTGCATACAGTTCGTCCAGTGCTGTCTGAATGGTACTGACCGAATCAGCCGGAATGGCTTCGTGAAGCTGTGTAACTGTGCAGTAATCGCTTTCGGGAACGTTCAGCATGGTTGACAGAACGCCCGCTGCTTCAAGGGACAAGTTCATATTGCTTGGACTTATGATATTGAATTTTGACATAGAAAACCTCCTGTAGTGTAAATAGAAAAAAGCGTTTCCCGATTGAGAAACGCTTTACAAGTTAGTATAGAAAAAGACGCTCTCCCAAAGAAAAGCGTCTTAAATGATTTTATAGAATAAGTATTTTTGCACCCTGCAAAACGCTTTCTCATAACGAAAAAACGCCCGTTTGGATAGTGTCAACAGTAGTATCTACCAACTATAAATTCATATCTACCAAATTTATTGTTGTTTTATATCTACCATCACATCTACCAAAACGAGCTTTTTTTCTGATTTTTGAAAAAGCCGATTTTTCGGGATTTTCGCTTGATTTATGTGAAAAAACATCGTATTTACGAGGAATATCTTCTTTTAACTTCTCACAAGTTCCACTAATTTCTCAATGGGCTGAATAACTTAAAATCCCTCGGAGTAACATCCGTACCGGTTCAAGTCCGGTTAGCGGCACCAATGAAAGAATGTCGATTTTACGGCATTCTTTTCTTATTTTCTGACTAATTTGGTAGAAAAGTTTCTTGTGAATGAGCGTTTTTCTACCGGATTTCTACCAAATTTTCTACCAAAATCGCTGCTTTTTTCAATTTCACTTTCATTTTTGGTCTTAGCACAAAAGATTTTTATCCCCCGTGTCAAGTTGACTTGATTAACTTTTTTTACTTTTTTTATAATGCCGCCGTGGTAGAATGGGTAGACGATCGGCACACAATTATCGCAGGTTCTCAGGTTGAGGACTTGCGTTTTTTTTCGTCCTCTGAACCTTTATCATGGATAGCCTGTTCCGTATCTGTACTGTCTCCACCCAACACTTTGGCGATAGTCTCCGCAGACTCCACTTTGGAATGAAAGTCGAGGTGACTATAAAAATTGGCTGTAACATTAAATGTTGAATGTCCGAGCCACTCCTGGATCGCCTTCATGGATACTCCGTTTGCCAGCAACAGACTGGCACATGAATGACGAAGATCATGGAATCGAATGTGTTTGAGCTTATTTTTCTTAATGATGTACTTGAAGTGAGAAGTTACAAAGTTTGGCGTAATCAGCTTACCGAAGTTGTCACGGCACACAAAGCCGTCATATTCCCTGTCAAAGTCTTTACCGAAGAGCTTCGAGTAGTATTCTTCAAGGGTTTTGCGTTCTATTAGCATCTGCTCAATATGAGGAATCAAGGGAAAAGTTCTTACACTGGACTCAGTTTTAAGCTGATTTTCGACAAAAATCATTTCTTTGCCGCCGCCATAAGTGCTGGAAACCTTACGGCGAACCGTGAGTTTCTTTTCCTCAAAGTTGACGGAATCCCACTTCAAACCAATAATCTCGCTCTTGCGAAGTCCGTAGTAGGCTGCAATATGTACCACAAGTTCAAGTCTATCGCCCTTGAATACTTCAAAGAGCTGTTCCAACTCGTCCTTGTTGTAGAAATTGGCTTCAAACTTCTGGATTTTCGGCAGTTCAACCTTATCTGCGACGTTTACATCGAGCATATCCATTTTTACAGCATATTTTAGTGCTTTGTGGATATTGGCATGGTAATGCTTTACCGAATTGCCCGAAAGACCGCTGTTGAACTTATCGTTATAGAACTGCTGAAGCTGTAAAGCTGTCAGGTTGCCAAGAAGAAGATGCGGATAACGCTCGTCAAAATAGTTTTTGATCCTGGTGATATAGCGATTGTAGCTTTCATAAGAGGTTCGTGCGATTGTCGGTCTGATTGTTTCAAGCCAGTAGTCAAGAAATGCTGTGAACTCAAAACTTGTCTTGCATACAGCATCATCACTGAGAATCTCCTCGCTGAGTTCTGTCTTTTCCTTTGGGGTTTCCTTGACTTTTGTTAAGCTGCCTGTGAGAAACTCCTCATAGAACTTTGCTACTATTACGTTCACCTTTGCTGTCAGTGCTTTATAAGAACAGTCAACAGGCAAATCGGTTGTAACCCATTTTCTCTTACGCTTGCCACTATCGTCCTTGAAATCAAAGACAACATAGTTTTTGCCCTTCTTTTCGGCAATAATGTACTTAAAAGGCAGACTTGCTTTCATTATATTATCCTCCTTATGTCGAAAGCGGTGGTCTGCGCTATTGACCTCATAACTATATTGTAGCGCGAAACAAAGTCATTTGCAAGCGTTTTCCTACCACTTCTACAAAATTTGACACAAGGGACATTTCTACCAGTTATTTTTGTGCGCATTGCAGAACGAAATCTATAACCGTAGCTTTTGCGACCTTGATTGTTCTACCACAAGGAATTTTTTTGAGTTGTCCTTCCTTGATAAGCTGATAAACCTTTTTCTTTCCATAGCCGAGAATTTCACATAAGTCCTTTACTTCCAGTATCTCAGGATATTCGCTATACATATTCTTATATACAACTTCAAGCGGTATTGAATCCATAGGACATAACCTCCTTCCTATCAGAAGAAAAGAAACTGAAAAAGCGTAGATGTTCCATATTCTATTGTCAAGATACTAAGTGCATCGTTGTCAGTTATTTTTATGCCTGATATTTGATGTACTGTTGGCAGCTTCCCCTCAAATCGAGAGGAAGCTCCCGACAGCATATCAGCCGTCAAACAAAACTAAGAGGAATGTGTGAGATGCCTTTGGCAATGTACGCTCCGAAGGACGTACACTCCCAACAGCATCTCTGCTGTTGACAGAATAATAAAAGAAATTAACATGAAAGCATAGTTGAAAGTATGGGACGGTGCGGCAAATGGAAGAACCGTACCGCCCCTCATCACGGAGGATAGGATATGTCAGCGAGTGATCCGTACCCTATTCAGCCATCAGTGGTATGAACCCCTCTATATATCAACCGAGGATTTTGCAAAATCGGGAAGGTTTTTCCCATGTTTCTTTCTCCAAAAAGAAAAAATCAGCGTTCTGCACATATTTCTTTATTCGTTTTCGTGCAAGATGATATACTCCTTGAGCTTCTGTTTTGCAATCTTGATTCGATATCGTACCATGTCAATTGATAAACCGTATTTCTCAACGAGATACCACATCGTCACCTTATCCTCTCTCAGAAAGTAGTCCCGTATAAGCTCATACCCTTCAGGAAAATCCGATTTCAGCAGTTCTAAGGCATCAGGCAGATAATCAAGCCTGTTCCGGTGCCTGATCTGCTCCTTTTCTTCTTCCTCGCTTATGGGAATACTCGCAGGATCGGGATTCGAAGATAGAACATCGTCAAAATCGGGATAGATCTTTCCGTTTTTTGCATCCAGCTCCTCAATGTATCGTTCTTTTCGCAAGAGCTTGTTGTACTCTTTCTCGATGTTACGGGGAACATCATCGCCAAAGTGGACATACATAAATCTTCCCATTACTCACTGTCCTCCTTAGCAGAGGTCAGGTTTGTAAGAGGTTTGGTATGGATTGCCTTCAACTGTTCATTGCAGGCTGTAAGCGTAAAACGTTTATCGAATGCACAGCCGTCAAGATAAGCCCTGATGATATTCTTATCTGCTTTTCTGTAATCCTGGTCACATGGCATCGCATACAGCAGGAGCGAAAACAAGTAACGCTGCCTGAAAGGGTGAAGTCTGATTGCTATACAGACCGCACAGAGGTAATCATACTGCATCTTCCTTTTACCCGAAAGATACCGTGAGAGCGTAGATGGAGCAATTCCCGTCAGTCTTGCAAGCGTTTTCTGGCTTATATTGATCTCGTCTAAATACCGACATAATGCCACGCAGAAGCTGTCCTTGTTCTGCTCATTGAGATCATCAGTCCCGTAAACGTAAACTTCGTAGCTTTGCGGCTCCTCATGTTCGCTGAATAATGAAATCTGAGGAGTATGTAAATCATTCATAATACCGGTTCCGTCCTTTCTGTCAGACGGAAATCAGCAAATGAACATAGTAAGCCTGTCATTCGGAATATACCCGTCCGACAATCAAACATTACTCGTCCATTCGATCGTTTCATATTCAGTTTCCATACAGTGATCGAGTAACCCTCCTGCGCAGTAAGGTTCACCGTTGGAGCAACGCGCCGATGCGTTCTATATTATTATGAACCATTACAACGTAAAAAGCAACTTCTCAGTGTTCCCATTCGGGAACACCCGATTTTTATAAAAGCCCCATTTTCCTGCACTTTTCGATAATGCACTACCGATTCAACATTTCCACCTAACTCATTCAAACCTCAGTCCCATGTTGAAAAATTACTCTTTGTGCAAAATTATAGTGCGGCAACTTTTCACCAAAATTTCATTTTCCTATCACATTATGAGTAAAAAAAAGGGCGGCCTGATCTGCTCAGACCGCCCTTTATGCCGAGAGTTTACAGCATAACACACTCAACTTCTGTATCAGCACAAACAAATCCGCAAGGCAATCAATGCAGACCGTGATCTATTATCATCGTCCAGTACACAGCTATCACCCCCTAAAGATCGTAATGGATTACCGATCAAGTCTTGTATGGAACTGTTCAATGACATCACAAAAGTATCGAGTTGTATGCTTGTCTGCTTCCATTATATGAAACCAGTTGTACAAAATTTGGCTTTCTGGAAACAAACTTTCATTTTTTATTATATCATTTAAGATAGACAGAATTTGTGATTCTGAAAAGAAAAGAGCCATTGCTTTATCGCAACGGCTCTGATAATTGATGATTTATAGTTTGTATTCTTTCACATATTCTCTCACGTCAATACCGCTTTCGATATATCTCAGCAGTATCTCCGCACAGGCATGACTATCACTGTCTGCCTGATGATGATCGAGAGCAATACCGTAGTGATCGCACATCACGTTTAGGTTATGCTTCATATCAGGCAGAACACGCCTGCCAATCCGAACCGTACAAAGGTATTTTGCCGTCGGTTTCCAAGAGATACCGTAATCACGCAGACAGGCACGAAGAACGCTCATATCGAACACAGCATTATGTGCAACGAGGATACCCTTGCTCATGATAGGCTCAATCTTCTTCCATAGCTCTGCAAAATTCGGAGCGCCCTTGACCTTATCCGCATCTATTCCGGTGAGCTTAGTGTTGAAGTAGTCGAAGTGTGTTTCGGGATCAACAAGAGAAAAGTAGTTCGCCACGATCTTATTATCCTTGATTGCAGAAATGCCTATCGCACTCATACGGTCATTTGCACGATTGGGCGTTTCAACGTCAAAGACTATGTAGACTGCCATATCGTATCACTCCCAAGCAAAGCAGATTATAGGTTAATTATACCACAACGGAACGGAAAGGTCAATCGGCAGAAAGAAAACAACCGACATTGCTGCCGACTGCCTTTCATTATGCTCCGATTCACTCAAAGCTATTCAAAACCTGTTTATCCGAGAACAATGACAGCTTACCGTCAGATCATTAATTATGGGGTTGCACAAGAGTTGCTTGTGAGTTGCAGAAAGAGCCGTCACAAAGCTGTTACTCAGCAAATTCAGGATAAGCTCTGAGCATTTTACGGACTTCTTCCAAATACTCAGCTCGTTCTTTTGCAGGCGAAACAAGCTCCACACCGTCACCATACTGCATAAGCCACAGATAAAATTTGCGGTTGATACCTACCCGTACACGGATACGAACATAGTCAGCATCTTCATCGTGAAGGATCGAAGCGTAATCTCCAAAATTTTCCCTCATTTCATCGAGCAGATACTTCTTTACCCGCAGTGTGACTACGGTGAAGTATTCAGGAGCAAACATATCCGTTACGAACCCCTCATAATTGTCCTCCGGTGGCAGCCGAACATAAGACACTTCGCCACCGAGGATATTCTTCATTCGGTCAACTCTATATATACGCCATTTCCTGTCCTTTTCATTGAGGCATTTAAGATAGAATCGCTCATGGAAGTAGATCACGCTCACAGGGAGCATTTCCCGTTTCTTATAGTAATAAGCTATCTGTTTCGTTGTTTCGTCATACTTGCCGTATTCAAAATCTATTTTCTGCCGTTCACCGATCAATCTATGAATCTTATCCAAGTTTTCCAAGAGATCGAGTGTCGAGGGACAACGTTCATTCAGAACGATACGGCTGATGAGCTGCCTGATCTCTGCATCGGAACACATACCCTCAAATTTCTTTATCAGTGTTTTCTTCTGAAATGCTGTCAGGAATTTGTTTATCGATATCGAATCAACGATGAAACGTATTTCATTGAATGAGAAACCCTTGTCAATTAAAGCATAGTATGCCGTGTTATGTTCACGGTTATGCTTTACGATATGATTTCCCATAGCAGTCAGCCTGTCAAGGTCACGGCGAATCGTTACGTTCTTCACCCTGGTCAGATTGCAGACATTGGCGAGGTGTTCTTGTATCTGGCTGATTGATACATAGTGGTTCTCGTCCGTGTACCGTGACAGATAATCGTAGATGTATATAATTCTTTCATGATCCATTTTATTTTCCCTCCTGAAAAAGCTGAAAACCCTGTTCTGAAACGGAGTTCAGAACAGGGATTTTTGCATTTTACTTATCCCGTTCACGCATCGCCCCTAAATGAAATATATTCTTCTGTCAGATAGCGATCCGGACATAGCCTACTATTGCTATTTTACCATAATTATGCATGAGTATCAATCAAGTTCGAAAAAAACGGCATATTATTCGGAATGTTGTATCATCAGCAAATTTAACTGTAAACTTTTCGTGAACATTTGCGGATTTCTTTCCCGATTTCTCAAATTTGGCGGTATATAAGTGAGGGGGTATTGCAGCCGAAGTTGCAAAGCTCCAATTCCTCTGACGGAGAGAGGAAACTTTACAGAGCCAAAGGCTCAAATTGAAATCACGCACGGAGGGCGTGATTCAAACCCAGCAAGCTCGGTATCTCCGCATTACAATTTCTCAGAAATTTAATGTTCCGATACAATGCTTGCAAGAGGGACACCCCTTGAACCCCGAACAAAAGGAGATGAGAAAAATAGCAGAGATCGAACCGCATAATCGGTATATGCAGATACGCCTCACCGAAGCAGAATACGAAGCTATCGAGCGCAAGTTTCGCAACAGCGGTCTGAGGTCACGGAGCGAGTTTATCAGGGCTATGATCTTTGAGGGATATATAGTCAATTTTGATGAGGAGAAGTTTGATAAGATTTACAGGCTTGTCGGAAGTATTTCCAACAACATCAATCAGATAGCCGTGAGAGCGAACAGCACGAACAAAGTGTATACCGAAGACATCGTGAACATCAAGGAGGGGCAGGATAAGATTTGGCAATTACTAAACTCTTTGCAATCAAAACTACTGAGGTTAAAGCGTTAGCCTATATCGCCAACCCTGAAAAAACAGACGGCGGCAGACTGATCTTCACATACGGGTGCAGCTCTGATCCTGCACAGGCAAGCAGAGATTTTGAAGCAGTCCGTGCAGGAGGAACGGGCTTGAATACTGTCCTCTCTCAGCACTTTATTCAGAGCTTTAAGCCTGGTGAGATCACGCCTGAAAGAGCTTTGGAAGTAGGCAAGGAACTTTGCGAAAAATTCCTCAAGGGCGAATACCAATACTTTCTCGCAATCCATACCGATACCGACCATACACATCTGCACGTTATCTTCAATAATGTGAATCGAAAAAACGGCAGAACTTTCGAGACCAATATGAATCAGGGCAAGGTCAAGGAACGTGCGTGGAAGAAGCTTATTGACCTGTCGGACGAAGTATGCAAACGGCATCATCTGGATGTTATCGAACACCCCGAAAGAACGAAGGGCAAGAGCCATTGGGAGTGGGATATGAACCGTCAAGGGCTATCGTGGACAGCCAAGCTGAAATACACGATAGATCAGGTTGTGAAAGCAAGCGAGGACTTCGATGATTTTATCAGGAAGTGCGCCGAGTATGGTGTGCTTGTTGAGTACAATCCAGACCACAAGATCGACCTGAAATTTATGCTTTCGGAGCAGAAAGAACGCAATCCGAGAGCCAAGATGACTCGCGCCCGAACACTCGGCTGGTACTATGAAACACGGCAGATCAAAGACCGCATCGCTCAGTATCACGGAGTTATGATCTACACGCCGAGGACAAAGGTCAGAGTTATCACGAAAAAGCCACCGAACAAGTTCGTTCAGGACGCTATCGACCGTGGCAATATGAAGCTCGCCAGTATCGCAAAGAATGTGATAGCTGAGTATGGTGTAGAGCCTGATCAGATAAAGCAAGCGGCTATATCGGAATACGCTCACAGCCGAGGACTTCTCTCCGAGCTGAACGACATGAAAACGGAGATCGAGGACTTGCAGGTGAAGCTGAAAGTCCTGCGGAAATACCGCAAGCTGAAAGTGTACGGCGAGGAGCTGAAAGCCCTCAGCGGAAGTGCTGCGAAGAAGTACCGAAAGGAACACAGCGCAGAGCTTACCGAGTACGGGCAGATCCGCACTAAGGTATTGGAGCTTTATCCTTCCGGTCATATCCCGACCGTGGAGAGCCTGGACAAAAAAATAAACGCCCTTATACAAGAGCGTTCATTGAAAGATCAGCAGTTTCGTGAAGCGGACAAACGGGCGCGTGACCTTGCCGACGCACAGCGTACCATTGAGGAATTTCTCCGTCAGGAACGCAACAAGCAGCAGCAAGACCGAAAGCGTAAAAAGAATGGGGATTTGGAGTGATTATTCATCAATATCCACATACAGATCAATATCTATTCTGGTGGCGGTATCACAGCAGAACTGCATTACTTCCATAGAGGGTGCTACACAGGGTACGCCTTCAGAAGATTTTATTGTAGGAACGACCTCCAATGTGAACTCCACATCGTATTTTTGCTTTATTTCTTTCAAAGCACTAATCTTTGAAAGAAATGGAGTAATAGTTTTTAGCATTTGGTTCTCAACATAAACATCATATGCATCGCAAGTACCATACCGCCACATAGCGAAGTCATAGACCGTTCCGTTTTTTCTTTTATCACCTATTCTCCATGATTTTTCAGGCACAAGTCCAAGCAATTCGGTTATAGAATCAGGATCAAAATTACCTCTTATCATGAAATAGGTATAGCAACTTGATTGGCTGCTTGTTTTATCATAGTTATGTTTATCCTGATACTCTTCCAACGCCGTGAGCAGCAGCTTATTCACGCTCATACCCTGAGACTCCGCATAAGCCTTGATCGCATCACGCTCCTCGGCAGACACATACAGCTTCAGCGTTTTGTAATTCGCTTTGGCATACTGTGCGTTTGAGGAAATTTTCTTGGAACGAGCCTGCTTCTGCTGGCACTCCTTACAATATTTCTGAGAGCCTGCCGTCACGGTGTAAGGCTTTCCGCAGATAGAGCATATCTGCTCGCTGCCGATCGCAACAGCTTCTCCGGCTTGCTTCTTTTCCTTGTATGCCCTGTTCCGCATGACCTGAGCCTTATCACGGCAGTAGATACAGTATTTTGCTCTGCTTGACGGAGACTCAAACTCCATTCCGCAGATCTGGCAAGTGTGCTTATACATCAGCTCACTCCTTGATCGGTTATTACAGCTATTCTATCACATTAGTGGGGATATGTCAAGTATAATCGAAAATATAGTGAAGCTGCACTGGGGAAATCCTATAAATTGCTGCGCATTGCCGAAATTCAAAAACTTCTCAAAATTATACTTGACAATAGGGATATTGCATAGTATAATGAAAGCGCAACAGGAACACAGAAACCCGAAACCACGAAAGGAAGGTTGATCCTATGTTAAACAAATTCTTAGTAGAAGGCAGATTGACTGCCGATCCCGAAATCAAGACTATTGGTGAGAACCGCCTCTGCAAGTTCACTATCGCTTGCGAACGTCCGAAGCGTAAGGGCGAGGAGACTGCCGAGACAGACTTCTTCCCCTGCACCGCCTGGAACCGCAACGCCGATGTGATCGTCGATTGGTTCGGCAAGGACGATATGGTGACGCTCGTCGGCTCAGTCCGCAACAACCGCTATGAAAAGGACGGTCAGAAGCGTTCGGCTATCGAGGTCAAGGTCGAGGAGATCCACTTCTCAGGCGGTAAAAAGAAGCAGGAAAACACCGCACCGACCGACAACGGCAACGATAACCCCTACGCAGGAACACCGAACGATCCGCTGTTCTGAGCCGAAAATCACAGGAGGATAAGAAAATGGAAACTACTATCATCGCAATCAGCAATCAGAAAGGCGGTGTCGGCAAATCCACTACCGCATACAACCTCGGAGCTTGCCTTGCTCTGAATCACGATAAGAAGGTTCTTCTCATCGACTTCGATCCACAGGCAAACCTCTCCGAATACCTGAAATACGAGCCGGACGGCAACCCGACCATGACACAGCTTATCATGTCATTCTACGCAGGAACTCCCGTCACCGCTGAGACAGCGCAGAAGGCTATCCGACACAGCGAAACCGCAGGAGTGGACTACATTCCCGCCGACATCAACCTCGCCAATGCGGAAACGCTTATGGTCACGATGATCTCTAAGGAGCATATTCTCCGCAGGATACTCACGGAAGATGTGATCGGAGCGTATGACTTCGTGCTGATCGACTGCCTGCCGTCCCTCGGAACGCTCCTTATCAATGCACTCACCGCTACGGACAGAGTGCTGATACCCGTGCAGACGCAGAAGTTCAGTATGGACGGTTTGCAGTCCCTTGAAGCTCTCACACAGCTTGTCAAGGCAAATACCAACCCTAAGCTGAACCTTATCGGAGTGCTGCCGACTATGGTTGACCGCACAAAGGTCAGCAGGACGGCGATTGATACTCTCAATGAAAAGTACGGTGAAATGCTGTTCAGGACAAGCATCAGCAAGTCTATCGAAGCGGCGAAAAGCTCCGAGAACGGTACACCGCTTTGTCTCACAGGTCACAAGTTAGGTCAGGAATATGATGAATTGGCTCAGGAGGTGCTTTCAAGATGTTAAGTTTGTCAGAACTCGCTATGAACCCTAACCGCAAGGTCACTACCGTCTGCTACGGCAAGAAGCAGGAGTGGGACGACCGTGAAGAAGCTCAGGCTTATTTCCTTGAAGCGATGATGAACAGTGACGGCGCAGAGCATGACCGCTACTCCGGCATCTACATTCAGCTTCAGAACGGGCTTGACTACTGCACCGATGAAGATGATGACGAGGAGGATGAGTCATGAAGCCCTTTGATACCGATAAAATGCCGTGGCTTTTCACTCCCCACAGCGAGGGTGAGCTGAATGAGTATTTCAGCTCCGACCACAGCATAGTCATTTCCGAGACTTCTAAGGAAGTGATCGCAAGCCTTTCCGAGAGCCGTGACAGGTTCTTAGGGAAGCTATGCTACACCTTCAATTACAATCAGCGCAGATACAGATACACGCTCCTGCGGTTTGCGGATATGATCGTCCGTGCAGATGTGACGGCGAAAAAGCTGAAAAGCCGCATTATGGAGCTTGACGCAGAGAACCGTGAGCTTCGCAAACAGCTTGCGTACATGGAAAGGAAGATGAAACGATGAATACACCGCAGTTTGACCTGAGTGCTATGCTCTCCACACCGCAGCAGACCGCTGTTCAGCAGATTCCTTGCGACAAACTCCACCCATATCACAATCACAAGTTTGAGCTGTACTCCGGCGAGAGACTTGAAGATATGGTAGCCAGCATCAAGGAAAATGGTGTGCTATCACCGATCATCGTTCAGCCGGACGGAGACGGATACGAAATTCTTATCGGTCACAACCGCTGGAATGCTTCTAAACTTGCAGGACTGTCGACTGTTCCGTCGATCATCAAGGCAGGGCTCACCGAGGACGAAGCCGAAATGTATGTCATAGAGTCGAATGTTATACAGAGAGGCTTTGAAAACCTCAGAATATCGGAACAGGCTGCCGCCGTTGCACTCCGCCATTCCGAAATGTTCTCTCAGGGCAAGCGGAATGATATTTTCAGGGAGCTTGCACGCCTTGAAAATCCCTCAGCCGAACCCGACAGCTCAACTTTGAATCCAGTGGGTTCAAAGTTAGACACGAGCGAGAGCATCGGAAATGAGTACGGTGTCAGCAAAGGCTCAGTAGTAAGGCTTATTCGTATCAATAAGCTCACTGATGAGCTGAAAGCCCTTGTGGACAGCGGAGATATTGCTATCCGAACAGGCGTGGAGCTTTCTTTCCTTTCTGAAGATACACAGGCTGTTGTCGCTGAATGTGCTGAGGACTGCAAGATCGACATGAAAAACGCTAAGAAGCTCCGTGCTTCTGCCGACAGCGAGGGCAATATCGACCGTGATACAGTTCACGCTATTCTTTACGGCGAAGACACCGAGCCGAAAGTGAAGCCCAAAAGTGTGAAGATCAGCCACGATATTTATACCAAGTATTTCAGCAACGGCGAGAAGCCGAAAGAGATCACTGATACTATTGAAAAGGCACTTGAACTCTACTTTAAAAATATGGAGGAGAAATAATATGAAGAAGATTATTACAACGGTATTCTGCACCGCAATTGCACTCTGCTCAGGCTTGAACGTCTATGCTGCCGAGATCCTTGAACGGGACTATATCGAAGCCGAGATTTGGGAGGAGATGTGGAACGGCAAGGGCGATAATGGTCTTGACTTTCCCGAAGCATCATACAAACATCATCTTCTTGACAAGTGGCTTGACGAGAACTATGGTTCAGAAGATTATGACTGGACTGAGATAGGAGAGCTTCAATATGAATACAAGGACTACTACTGTCGCCTGATCGAAGATTGGGATTTTGAGGACGATAATGAGGGTGGCTGGACAATTAACACCGAGGACAACCATTACAGCTTTTATCTGCTTAACGGTATGTGGCAAATGACAGACAAGAATGGTGATACCGTTGACTCATTTCCGCCGTTCAGCACATTAGAGGAGGACGATCCCGAAATCGCAGACGGTTACGAGATCAACGATGACGGTGCGGATAGTCCGAGAGTGATCGGTAAGGTCACAGGCGGAACGGAAACGACTTCTGAGGGCGGTTCTTCCGCAGAGGGTAACGATACCCCCGACAGTCAGTCAAGCGTTTCTGAGGGCGATTCCGAGCATTCTGGAGCCAATCCGCTTGCGATCATCGCAGGAGTGGCTGCTCTCGCAGGAGTCGGCGGTATCGGCTACTATATGACGAAGAAAAGGAAGTGACTGCGATGTTATTCAAGAGCAAACGGACCGTGGACGGCGCTCCGGTTTGGGAAGTCGATACCGACACGCAGACGATACGCCACCTCAACCCCAGGACAGGTGAAAGGTCGCGCTATGTGTTCCACACCGACCAAATCAGGTACTATCTGCACCACATTGAGGATAAGCGGCCCGATCTGTTACAGGAGATCGTGAACAAGGGCGAGATTTACAAGCACCTGGACGAGCTTGATACAAAGGTCACAGACGCAGTAAACCGTCAGACCGACTTGCTTATGCAGTCGAGCCGTGACTATCAGGTTGCCGTTGAATCGGGCGATCTCAATGCAGTTGGCTCAATCGGCAATCTGCTCCGTATGCAGGCGCAGAGAGTCGTTTACGATACCATGATCTATCTTTGGAGGGACGAATAATGTTTTGTGCGAACTGTTACAAGGAAATTCCGGCAGGCAAGAGCTATTACAAGCATCAGGACACCAATCAGAGCTATTGCTCCCTTGACTGCCTGAATGACCACATGATCTATACGCACATGATCACCCTTGAAACGAGCGAGGGCGAGGAAAGCACCGAGGAAAAGGACAATGACGAGTGAGGATTTCATCGAGGACTTGCGGAGAAACGGTGTGAAGCTCATAAAAAAACGACGGCTCTCTTACCGAGATCCCGCCGGACTTCTTGAAACGAGCCACCGAGCTTTGCAGTCAGCTCAGTTGCAGCTCGATCAGCTATGATATTGTTGATCCGCAGGACAGCGAGCATACAAAGCTCAGGGTGCTGGATTGTGGGTATGCGGAATAAGAAACGGATAGCCGTCTGATAAGGACGGTTATCCGTGTTTGAGTGTATTATTTTGCTGAATCATAAAAGAATAATCCGTTTGGCGTGTCTTGTATCATTGCTGTTTTATGTTATTTTGGTTCACGCAAATCAATTTTCAAAATTTCAGCAATTTAATGTGAGAATTTTTGATATTTTTGACAATTCAAACATGAAAAAATTATCTGAAAAACATATTAAAGTAATCAAAAACAATGTTAAATGTTGTAAAACAAATCATTTAAGCAACAAAATTGATTTCCGTGATTTTGGTTCGTGATTTCTTGACTTTTTCTTCAATCTGTGATATATTTATATCGTGTATACCATGTTGTTTGAAGGCTGTGGTTTTATATCAATAAGAGTTCCGTGGGATAAGTTTGAAGCTGCCATTTTGCTTGATGGCTGGCTCAGAGTTAAGGAAGGTATTCCGAGAAGTGAAGTAATAACTTTGGTTTCCTATAAACTGCGTAAAAAAGCTGTTAATCAGGGAGTCGCAATAGATAGCGTTTTTCGCAACACTAATGGCATTAACTTTCAGCTAATGAGCATGGCATCCGCTTTTGAAGCAACTGATATGGGGAAAGCCCCTTCTAAACTTTTTATGGAAGTAGCTGATCTTTACCATAATGATTTTGCTTCTTATTCAAAACTTATAGAGGAGGCAATGCAGATGCTTGAAGGTACATCCGAGCTGAAGCACAGCTTTATAAAGTTTCTTCGTGAACAAGTTCCTGATAAAGCAGATAAGATTCTTGTCGCTATAAAAAGCATAGACGAATTTGCGATAGCAACTAAAGCATTGCCCTGTTCTTTTTTTGATGTGTTATCAGAAGATACTATATCTTTGCTCAGGAAAAAGGTTCTTAACCATAAATTCTTCATGGTGAGACATAAAAACTTGCAGGAATATCCAGCACTTGCTTTGTCTCTATTGGAGAAGTTTATATTGAATACAGGCGATACTGTCGCCACTAACAGTAGTGAAGAAACTGAAAAGTATCATACCGCCGAGGAAAAACAAGTGAATAACGAAAATAAACAAGCAGATAACATTAGCTTTGCTGATTGGATTACGCAGTGCGCCGGATTGAGTCCGGCAACAGCACGGAGTTACAGATCGGCTCTTAACACTTGCGACGCTTATGCTTTTGAGAGTCAGCTTTATTCAGAGAGCATAACGCTTTGCACGACATATAATGATTTCGTGGTAAAATACGATGCCCTTATGAATGATGAAGGGTTCTTAAAACTTAGCGAAATAAAGCATAATTACCTTGTAGCTGCCCTAAAAAAGTACCATGACTATTTTTACGCTTTGGATACAGGTTTTGTTTCAAGTTCTTCTCCCTCAAAGAAAGTTCAACCAAACAATCAGCCGTCTGTATCTGATGAGGTGCAAAACAATTGTAACAGCATTCTCAGTCAGGATTTTGAGGACGGCTATCAGGTTGGCGATTATATGCATCAAATGCGCTTCTTGTCCTGTTATGAAGATACATTCGGAAGCGAACTCGATATTACGGAAGATGAGCTTGACAAATTACTGAAATACATTGGGCAAATCCGTGATGGGCGTATATTCTGTAAAGGCAATAACGATACTCCTTTGATCACTTCAGTCTTTGAGGTTGTGGAAAATGCATTTGAGAACGGCGCAACAGCAGTTTTCTTTGAGTGCATCTACGAAAGATATACGGACAATCTTATTTCCGAGATGAACATATACAGTGCTGACGCATTAAGAGACATAATGAAAAATGACAGCCGTTTTCAAGCAAACTATCATATTGAGCGATCTGCTATCGTAAAAAATGGAATAAGTGCTGATACAACAAACGAGATTAAGGTGATTTTACAGAGCAGCCATACACCGCTAACCTTTGAGGATTTCAAAGAGCGACTTTGGTATGTACCTATGGATAGAATCAAGTCGGAACTCGCTCGTTTTTCCGAAGCAGTATGTGTTGAAAGAGGTACATACCTCTACGCATTGAACTTCTACATCTCTCCCAACGAGAAGGTTGCCTTGATAAAAGCTATGCGTTCGGCAATTTACAGCAACGGTTATCTTGTAGCCAAGAATTTACGAGAAATATTCAACAAAGCCTGTCCGTCGGCAGCTCTTGACTCTGAGTATCTAAAGGACTATGCTATCAGAGATATTCTAAAGATAATCTTTCAAGATGAATTTGATTTCAGTTCATCTGTGATAACGGAGAAAGGCAATCCGTTGGATATTGGACAGTTATATCGTAATTACGCTGCCGAACACGAACAGCTTTCTCTCCGAGAAATCAAGGAGTTCCAAGAAACCATCGGTCTCCCCATATATTGGGACGACATTTTCAAAGAAATGGTTCGTATTTCCGCTACGGAACTTGTCCGCAGGGATAAGGTACAGTTTGATGTTGATGCCGTAGACGATGCTTTGGAGAAGATGTATCCAAATGAGTACACAGCATTGAAAGATATAACATTATTCTTGTCATTGCCTGCTGCATCTGTTCGTTGGAACGGATATGTACTTGAAAGCTACCTGAGAGATTACAGTAAGAAATTCAGATTAGTTCAGGTCAGCATATCTAACGATGATTATTATGGCGTTATGCTCAAAAGCACATCTAATTTGGAGAGCTATAACGATGTTGCCGCAGATATGCTTGCCAAAAATGAAAGCTGGACTGATGAAAAGTCAGCTTTGCGATGCCTTGTTGATGCAAAGTTTCAGCAGAGGGCAAAAAACAGTAATATCTCTGCGATTGTCAAGGCGGCAAGACAAAAGCGAGCAAATATATAAGCGAAGGAAGAATTGACCAATGTACGAATATATATGGGACGATCAGACAGGAGGAATACTACTGACCACAAATCAGTCGAAATTCAGCAAAGAACCTCGACCTGTCTACTCCCGTGAGCTTGACATTCTCGGTTTCGATCAGCATTGGAATTATCCACATGATGATTCTGCACCGATTATGTGGGCGGAAGCAAACAACTATTATTACCGTGGAAAACTTGTCGCTAAAACAAAGGGCGGCTCTATATATACTAAACCTGAAATCGTAATACTTGATACTCCCGAACCTTCTGGTGATATGCTCCAGTTTGTTGACATAAAGGCGATGTGCGACAAGAACAGGAATATACTTGAAACACTCGTTCAGGAAACTATTCAAAAGATTTACAATACATATATGGAGTATCGGAATAAGATAGATGTATATTACGTTGCATTTAGCGGAGGAAAAGATAGCGTAGTAGCGCTTGATCTTGTGCAAAGAGCATTACCACATGATTCCTTTCTTGTTCTTTTTGGCGATACTCAAATGGAATTTGAAGATACATACGCTTTAGTCGAAAAACAAAAAGAGTTATGTGCAGCAGAAAATATAAACTTCATAGTTTCTAAATCAGAGCAACCGCCTGAAATTACATGGCGTGAATTTGGTTCACCATCTCAAACTATGCGATGGTGCTGCAGTGTACACAAGACAGCTCCTCAAATATTAGCATTAAGAGAGCTTACAAACAATCCTTCTTTTAGAGGAATGGCTTTCACCGGAATAAGAGCAGATGAAAGCTCGTCAAGAAGCCAATATAATGATGTGACATACGGTGGAAAGCATAAAGGACAGTATAGCTGTCACGCCATACTTAATTGGAGTTCAGCCGAGGTTTTTTTATACATCTATGATAATGACTTGCTATTAAATGAGACATATAAAAAAGGAAATAGTCGTGCCGGCTGCCTTGTATGTCCTATGGCAGCTTACAAAAATTTCTTTTTCAAGGAACAATCGTATGGTGGAGATCCTAAATCACGGTTATCCACCACTATGTATACAGACATTATTTTAGAAACAACATCTAAAGTGTTTGCAACAGAAAAAGACAAGATAGAGTTCATGGAAACTGGTGGCTGGAAAGCGAGAAGAAGTGGACGAGAACTCAATATTTCTGAGGATTTTTGCAACGAGTCACTTGAAAAAGGAATCCTGACCATCACCCTTCTCCGAGAAAGGACTGACTGGCGTGAATGGATAAAAACGATCGGAGATGTAATAAGTATCTCTGATTCTGCGATAGAGATCGTTTATGAGAAAAAAAGCTACACTATCAGTCGCAGAATCAAGGGCAAACAACAGGTTTTCACCGTGGATTTGAGTGATAACTCAAAAACGGATATATTCTTTGGCTCGGCATTGAAGACCGTATTCAGAAAATCAGCATACTGCATCGGATGTCATGTATGCGAAGCAAACTGTCCTAACGGGTTCATAAAAATGCACGAGGGCAAGGTTACAATTGACGATAAGTGCGTAAAATGCAAAAAATGCCATGACGTTTTTCATGGTTGTTTAGTTGCAAACTCACTTAGATTACCGAAAGGAGATAAGAAAATGGGTAGCGTAGACCGTTATGGTAATATCGGCATTGAGTATGAGTGGGTAGTTGATTATTTTACCAAGAAGGACGGATTTTGGGAAGATAATGAACTTGGAACGAATAAAATCAAGAATATGAAAAGTTTTTTGTCGGATGCTGGAATTACTCTTCCGAAGAAAAATACGATAACTCCTTTTGGCGAAAAGATAGCTACCATCGGAATTGAGACAGAAGCTGCATGGGGTATCATTATCAGCAATCTTGCTTATACAGCAGAGCTTAATTGGTGGGTTATGAATACTTCTTGTGGAATGACCTACACTCCTGTTCAGCTTCAGAGTATGCTGTCAGATAAAGTAGCTTCTGAAAACTCTCAGAAACACATTGTCTCTGCTTTTAAGAATATTTTCGCTTCCAATGAGATTCTCGGCAAGGCTTTAGGATTAGGAGTATGCCTCCTTAAAGAAAAAAGCTCTAATAGAGTTCTCATTGAGATTCAGCGTACAACTTGGCAGCACCCGATTCCCGAAGTTATCCTCTACTCTCTTTTCAAGTTTGCCGAAGCGTGTGACGGATATTATCAGTTCTCTCTCTCAACGCTTATGGACGATTCGCTTGAAAGAGACGGTATAAGCCCTTCACGTATGTTCGGACTTGACAGAGACACGATGATCGGGCTTCTTAACAACCTTAGCACACACTATCCTGAGTTTATCCGTGCTTCGTTCACACTTGACCTTGAAACGATCACGCTTTCAGAGGATAAGTCTGCTGAGGATGTGCTTAATCTGTTTTAATACAAAGGGGTATTGACATGGCTGAGAAAAAGTTATACAAAGAATACTTTCAAATAGATCCTAAATACTTTCCACAGGTAACCGAAGCACTCATTAAAGAGGGCAAGGTTAATTGGAAGAACTATTTTGCAAACGATTCGTTTATCGCTGTTTTGAAACAGGCTTGCGATATGGTAAACGGATTGAGTCCTCTCTCAATGTTCACATGGGGACCGTATGGTTCTGGTAAGTCACATCTGCTGCTTACCCTTATCTCTATGCTAAAAGCAAAAGACGAGGAAATCACTGATTACTTTACAGATCAGAACCTTTCCAATGACCTCCTCAATAAGTTCATCGCTATGAAGAACAGTGGAAAGATCATCACTATCCATAGAATTGGTTCATCTGATATTACAACTGAAACTGACCTTGTTCTTGCAGTTCAGCAGAGCGTAATGGCAGCTCTGGATGAAAACGGTATTGATAATCAGGGTTCAGCTTCTATGAAGGACTCCTTCCTTGAGTATATAAGCAAACCCATCAACAGAACATATTTTGACAGTCTTATCAAAGAGGACGATTATGCCTGGGAATTTCCTGAGATGTCCGTTGATGACGTCGAGAGGATCATTACTGGTGATAATGCTAAGCAGTCCGAGGAAATGCTCCGCAAGGTAATGACTGTGATGAAGAATATTGGTCAGTATGGTATCCTGAAAGACACCAATGCTATGTCCGATTGGATCAAGGATATTATTGAAAAGAACAATATCAAAGCTATTATTTTTGCGTGGGACGAGTTTTCTGAATTTTTGCAAAATCACCCTATGGGACTTACTGGTTTCCAAACTCTGCTTGAAATCAGCAATTCACACCCGTTCTACTTCATTATTGTAACACACGAAGCGGAAAAGGTATTTGCTGACTCTAAGGCAGCAAAGAAATTCCTTGACAGATTCCAGAAGCCCGTTGAAATATCTCTGCCTGAGAATACAGCTTTCAAACTTCTGCATCAGGCAATGAAGATCACAAGTGATCCTGTTCTTGCTGAGGAATGGAATACAAAAATCCTGCCTGCTGTCAATGGCAGATTGTCCGAGGTCAGAAAGCGTATACTGAGTTTTGAAAGAGCTTCGTCAAGTAAGAAGTCAACTTTCACGGACGATGATCTTCAGGGCGTTGCGCCTATTCACCCTTATGCTGCCCTTATACTCCGTCAGATTGCGAGTATGTTTAACTCTAATCAACGCAGTATGTTTGACTTCGTCATCAATGAAAGCAGCGATTCACAGGGGTTTAAGTGGTTTATTAATAATTATAGCCCTTTCGATAGAATGAATATTTTGACCGTTGATATGTTGTGGGACTTTTTCTGTGGGAAACAGGTCAGCGGACTTAGTGACGATGTACGTGGAATTTTCCTTAGCTATGACGGTCTGAAATCCGAGAGTCTTCTTCCGGAAGAACAAAAAGTATTAAAGACAATCCTGATTTTACAGGCAGTATCGGTAAGAATATCGAATGATGATTTGCTGTCGCCTAATGCCGAAACACTGGACCTTTCGTTCAGAGGAACGGATTGGAGTGTCGGTAAGGCAAAGGCTATCGCTGAGGGACTCCGTGAAAAGGGGCTTATTTTCGAGAAACCTATGGCAAACGGTAAAAAAGAATATTGCGTTGCAAATGGTAATGTTGGCGACGGTATAAAGAAATACCGTGATCAGGCTATTGCTGAAACAAAGACAACAAGCCTGATTACTATCGCAGGATTAGCCGACTCTGTCGTCATTCCTAAGCCTGTAGAAATGAGATACAAGCCTGAATTCGCATCGGAAAGCGGATTTACGACAGCATTGAATAATCAGCTAAGACATTCCTACACGGAGCGATTCAAGATTATTATCACATTCGCTTTGAATGACATTGAAGCACAACAAGTAAAAAATCATATCCTGAAAGCAGTATCATCACCAAATAATGATGTTCTCTTTATCGAAACACTTACCCCTATGGGAAAAGATCTCTATGATCAGTACATAGAAGCTCTTGCGTTCAGTAAGTATTACTCTACAAAGGACGGCAATCAGGCAAAGCATTTCCAAAATCAGGCTGACGGTGTGTTACGTCAATGGAAGCAGAATATCACAAATGGAGCGTTCACGTTCTTCACTCCTCAAAATCCTAATGGTGAGAGAAAAGCTAACCTGTCCGATTTACAGGAAGCTCTGAAGCGCTACGATTTTCAGACATACGTTTCCTGCCTTGAGCAGTACAGCCTGAATGCTACGCTGTACAGTGCATTTAATCTTTCTCAGGGTGCTGAACTCGGTATAAAGCAGGAAACCAAGAGTGCATACCATGTTGCAAATAAGAATTTGAGCATCGAAAATGCACTTTCAGGAGCATGGAAAGTTGACGATTACTGGAAGGATAGCACCAAGCAAAGCCTTGTAATCGTTAAGGTTAAGACAAGAATCGAAGAAATCATCGAGGATAGCTTCAAAAACAATAACGGTGAAGTCAGCATTATGACCATTTTAAACGAGATGGAGAAGCAACCGTTTGGATTTATGCCGACTTCTATTACGTCATTTGTACTTGGTTTCTGCCTTAAAGAATATGCTACCTCAAATTATTTCTGGAGCAACCATTCTAATACCGAAACTATGACCGTTGACAAGATGAAAATTATGATTGCCAACGCTCTGAATCAGAAGAATAACCCGTCAAAGAACTACAAAGACGAATTTATCGTTACTATGACCTCAAGCATGAGAAGTTTCCTAAAGGGTTCTTCTGCCATATTCGGTATTCCTGAGTCAATGTGTACTTCTATTGAAGCGACCAGAGATCAGGTTAGGATTAAAATGAAGAACTTACAGTTCCCGATCTGGTGCGTAAAATATCTTATTGATAACGAACAGCTTGCTAATCCGAAATCTACTATCGAAGAAGTGATCGATTGCTACACAGGAATAGCCAATACTGCAAATGGCACTCAGGAATCGGAAAGCAAACTGGCAGAACGTATTGGTGAGGCTTTTGAAGAATCTCCGTCTATAATTGATGACCTCAAAGGCTTGATGAGTGACAACAAGTGCAGAGATGGTATGATTGCATACATAGAACAGTATAAAGGCGGAGAACTGAGACAATTAGCTGCTGAAATCAACGATAACGGAGCTTACATTGATGAAGTAAAGAAAAAGTTCAATGCAGGTGATGGTAATTGGGTGTGGAGTACCCAAACAGCAGACGAAAAAATCTCAGATGTAATTCTTGAATACAAAATCATCAAAGAAAGCAACAAGAGCCTTTCCACTTGCACCACATTGCAGGATACTATATCAGAGTGGAACAGACGTACTAACAACATTAAAATGCCTTGTGAGGTTGTGGCAAAGCAGGTTGGCGATTTAGGACTTTTCCTTTGGGAATTAAGTTCTATTAAGAGAAATAACGCAATTGCAGAGCAGAATAAGCAGAAGTTCTATGATCTGCTTATTACTCAAAGAGAAAACTTCGATGCTTTCTATAAGGATCAAGTTCCGTATTTCAAGGCTGATGCTAACTCTTTACTTAGTGATCTGAGTGATTACGAAATTGCTGAGATTTATAACAGTCTACCTGCCGGACAGTTCACAAAAGGTAAAACCGAGTATTATAATTTTGTTCAGAGTAAGATCGATGAGTATATCTTAAGCCAATGGAAGAAGAAAATGCAGGCACTTTGGCTTGAAAAGACTGGTACCAAAGATCCAGTGGAATGGTCTGAAAAGTATAATACCCCCATTCTATGCATGGTTTCAGAGGAACAGCGACCGATTGCTCGTAGAATTTTCGATATTATTAAGAGTTCAAATCCCTCTGAGGATGACGCAAAAGCTGCCATTGAGTTTATGAATAGTGCTGATTTCTACGATAGATTATCAGATGGCAGTGAGAGAGACAGACTCTTTATGGAGCTTATTGTAGGCACAAATTCTGTCCTTTTGACCGATGTCAACGATATAAGAAGTAAACTCAGAGCTAAGCTATTGCAGGAGTCGCCTTACTATTGGTTCGGCAGCAGTGAAGTCCAGAAATATCTGAAGTCTATGGTTGATAAGGAGTACAAGCTCCGAGGAAGCGAAATGGCAAGTCAGATAATTGATCGAATGGATACCGCTCAACTCCGAGAGTATTTGAAACGCAGAATTGATGAAGATGCTGAATTCGGCATACAGATTCTTAAAGGAGAAGATGGTAAATAATGCGTTGTTACGATGCAGAAAGCTGTTTCAACGAGATAATCGCTTACTTTAATTCCGAGGTAAGCGGTTATCCGTTCATAGCTAATATAGATGATGCAACGATATTGCAAGATATTTGTTCTAAAATGCAAGCGGACAGTAATAAAAAGATTATTAGGGTATCAGACTACTGTAATGGGGACAATCTTCCTAATGAAAGTGAATTGCTCACTCATGTCGCTTCTGCTGACAATGGAGTTGTCCTCGGATTATCGTCATATTATATGCTTCGTGGAGAACAGGCGTTAAAGAAATCTGTATCAACACTTCTGCAGATGTCAGTACATGGTCATGTTGTTATAATCATCTACGGTTGTAGCAGCATTCTAAGTAATGCTATTAGTGCTGACGGAGGAAGACCTGACCACCGCACGGTTATATTAGAGAAGCCACAAATCTGTTTACCTAAGATAACATTGACACAATCATCTGAATTAGAGAAGGATTCTTCGGTGATAAAGGGAATTTCCAAACTCTTTTCCATGTTAGAGAATATGTCATATTGTAATGATTCTTCGTCGAAATCCGAGCTTATTGTTCATACTCATTATTCATCTACGCTATTCAAAAACGCAATGATGCCTGTGGATACCATAAATGGTATTTTCGCAATTTTGTGCAGAAATCATCCGGAGATAAAGGCATCATTGGAGCAAAGCTGGGGTACTGACGCACAATGGACGAGCTTATCAAACATATTAAAAGAACACGGTTCATTATCCGCTGCTATTGATACTGTATTAGGAAGTACCGTTAATCTGTCTATGCTGATAGATGATGTCTTTGATGATCTGAAATCGGAAAAGGCATGGTATCTTTGGCTTGCAATGAAGATATTTGGCGTTAAGGAAAACACTTATCTCTCCCTTGCTGTAAAGAAAAGTCAGTCCTTAAATGAGCTTATAGATTTGGTCTATATGATGCTGTTGGATTATAAGCATGATGATTCAAATTTTGTATCCTTGTATAAAGAAAGGAAACGAATTATAGAAAAGCTCCCCGATAATAGCGTATTAACGCAAGAGTACTGCGATCATGTAGGAAAATACGAAAAAAATGCTATCTATTATCTTACAGATTTAAGCTATAAGGAAAAAAGAGCATTTTTATTCTATCTTGGAAAACCAGAGTATTCATACACTGAATCTGAGATTCGTACTGTTACCGAATATGCTTTCCACGATTTATATGTTTACCTGAATGGGTTTAAATTCGATGAGCGAAACACACCTAACCCGTCAAATGATACGGATTTGCTATCAATGCTCACAGACTACTTCCATGACTATAAACTCCAAAAAGTCACAAACAGGATTTATCCTGAGTTCATGGAAGTGGTTGATAATAACGCTGTAATGCGTCCATTTACTAAATTACTTCCAAGAATCAGCATCGTGAATGATATTGATAGAAGTGATGCTCAAATCCATTTCTTTGATGCTTTGGGTGTGGAATACTTAGCATTTATTATTGATAGATGCAAAACATATGGATTGCAGTTTGTCATTCATGTAGCTCACTGCGAGCTTCCCTCTATAACATCACAAAATCTTGAATTCAAGAAATTCTTCAAACTTGTTCCTGATGATAATGGAGAGCTAAAACTGCCTGGCACTAAGGAACTTGATGAGCTGAAGCACCATAGTAAAGAATTCGATTATCGAAAATGTAAAGAGCCGGTTCATCTGTTTTTAGAGCTTGAGATTATTGATAAAGAACTTAAACAGCTCAAAGAGATGCTCATTAATCAGGAATTTAAGAAGATAATCATTATATCAGATCATGGTGCAAGCAGGTTATCTGTAATACACCAATCAGAATGTAAGATGCACACTTTAGAATGCAACGGTAGTCATAGCGGAAGATGCTGTCCGACATCTTCTGATCCAAACATTTCTGAGGGTGTATATGAGAATGGCTTTGCTATCCTTGCAAATTATGATCGTTTCAAAGGCGGTCGTCCGGCAAATGTTGAAGTACATGGCGGAGCAACACTCGAAGAAACCGTTGTTCCTATCATTGAACTTACATTAAAGCCTGAAAAGACGGACATTTATTTCGTAAGCAAATATATTGAGTTTCATAACAAAGAAATTGTTTCTGTTGTGGTTCATTCTAACTTGATGATAGCAGCTCCAAAGCTGATAATCAAGGGCATTGCAAATCCTGCATTCTCCTGTGAGTGCAGTTGTAGTGGAAATGTCGATACTAAACACTACAAGTTTGATATTCCTGAAATAAAACGTAGTGGAAAATTTACTGCTGATTTGTATGATGGCGATTCACTCATACAACAAGATATGACGTTTGAAACAAAGAAAGCAGTAGGCACAGCAAAGGATTTCTTTTCATAATCGGAGGTCTGTATGAGCGAATTAAAATATCAGAGTGCTGACTTCATTGATAGACTTCGAGATGCGTTTGATGAAATGGTTCTGTATAAAGACCTGAAAAAGAGCAACTTCATTTCCTCATTCAAATTGCCATCATTTATGCGTGATTGGGTAATTAAGCGCTTTCAAGATGAAGATGGAGAGATAGACACAGACGGTGCGAGTGAGTTTATTAAGCAATTCATTCCAAAGAAAGAAGAATGGAAAAGCATTCTGAACCGTGTTGTGAATTTCCATGAGACAGTCAAATTCTTGGGAAAAATCTCTGTAAACATAAATATCAAGAATCAGCTTGTCACGTTTAGGCTGCCGGATTTCGGTCTTGAGTTCAAAGAAACAATTATTCCGAGAGAAGTTTGGGATGAATGTTGCGATGAGCTATTGAAATCCGAGGAGAATTGGGGCATTATTGAAATAGGATACTATATGCCCGAAGATGAAAAAGATCCTGGCAAGATCAAACTTGTAAGCTATCAGGATTTTTGTCCCTATGAAGTATCATTGGAAGATTATAAGTCTGCAAACGAGGACTTCTCTCTGACAGAGTGGGTAGACATTATACTTTCTGCTGTTGACTATAATCCGGAAGGATATGAGTCCTTTGAGCAAAAGCTCACTATGATTCAGCGTCTTCTGCCTTTCGTTGAAAAAAGAGTTAACCTTATGGAACTTGCTCCTCCTGGAACGGGTAAGTCTTATCTGTTTGGTCAGATTTCAAGGTATGGTTGGCTTGTTTCAGGAAAAGTTACACGTTCAAAGCTAATATATGATCTGACAACTAAAAAAGAAGGAGTTGTCGCTTTCAGAGATTATGTCGCTTTGGACGAGATAAGAGAAGCTGAATACATGAAAGATGCCGAGATTCAGTCTGCACTTCAAGCAATTATGGAGAACGGTAAATATCGCGCTCCTGATAATCATGAAGTGAATGTCGATGCAGGAATCATCTTTCTTGGTAATATATCTTCTGATAAGCAGAACGAATACGTCAATATGTGTGTAGAGTTGCCGAAGCCTTTCCACCAGCCACAATTCCTTGACAGAATTCACGGCTTCATAAAGGGCTGGGATTTACCAAGAATGAAAGATGATATGAAGGCACAGGGCTGGGCGCTTAACTCGGAATACTTTGCAACAATAATGCACGAGCTTCGTGATGATGCATCGTACAGAGTCATTGTCGATAAGCTTATCGTAATGCCACCCGACTCTGATACAAGAGATACAGAAGCTATCAAGAAAATCTGCACAGCCTTCTTGAAGTTACTATTCCCTAAAGTCAGAAAGCCAAGTGACATTAGCAGAAGCGATTTTTGGAATTATTGCTTAAAGCCCGCAATGGATATGAGAGCAATAGTCCGCATTCAAATGGGCTTTTCTGACGAGAAGTTACAAGGGAAAACTGTTCCCGATTTTGATGTAGAGGAACTTGACGAAGAATGAAAAAAGTAAAGGCATCACCATGTATATCGTGCGGTAAAAAGGATCTATCTAAAGATGAAGTTGGTATCAATCTTAAACTTATAGGAGAGGATACAGAAAACTTCTACTGTCTTGATTGCCTTGCAAGCGTACTTGATGTAGGTGTTCAAGATATATTAGATAAGATTGAAGAATTCAAAGAAGAAGGCTGTACGTTGTTTTTGTGAGGTGAAGTATGGTGATATACGCTGATAATGCGGCAACAACTCAATTAGATACAGATGCATTTGAAGCGATGAAGCCGTTTCTGCTTGAAAACTACGCTAATCCATCAGGAGCGTATAGCTATTCAAAGAAAGCAAAACAGGCTATAAAAGCAGCTCGCAAGATGATTGCCGAATGCATTAATGCTGAACCTGAACAAATCTATTTTACTTCTGGCGGTACAGAAAGCGATAATTGGGCAATTAAGGGCTTTGCTCTTTCTGATTATGACTATAAAGCTGTTATCACTTCGCAAATCGAGCATCACGCAATCCTCAATTCTTGTTACGACATTGAAAGACTTAAGCACCCTGTTGCATACTTGCCAGTAGATTGCAAAGGTGTTGTAGCAACAGATACATTAAATAGGTACATATCAGATCGAATAGGGCTTGTTTCCGTCATGACAGCAAACAACGAAATTGGAACAATAGAACCAATCAAAGAGCTTGCTCAAATAGCACACTCTCATGGTGCTTTATTCCACACAGATGCAGTTCAGGCAGTCGGACATATTCCGATTGACGTAAAAGTGCTGGGCATTGATATGTTATCCGCATCCGCTCATAAGTTCAACGGTCCCAAAGGTATTGGTTTCTTGTACTGTAAAGAAAAGGTATTACAGCCTTTTCATAATGGTGGCTCACAAGAGTTTGGTATGAGAGCTGGAACTGAAAATGTTCCTGCAATCGTAGGGATGGCTGTTGCATTAAGGAAAAACATAATTGAAATGGAACAGAATGCAAAACACTTGCGTCGTTTATCAGAAGAATTACTTTCAATATTAGAAGCATCAAATGTCCCATTCATTCTTAATGGGCATCCAACAAACCGACTGCCCGGCAATATAAATCTATCAATAAAAGGGAAAAGTGGCGAAGGACTGATGCATATGCTTGATCTTAAAGGTATATGCGTTTCTACAGGCTCAGCTTGCGACAGTCATAATCAGCAAGTTTCTCATGTAATACAGGCTATCGGTGTACCGGAGGATTATTGCGAAGGTACTATTCGTATCACCCTTGGCAAACACAACACCGAGGAAGAAGTAAAAGCTATAGCCGAAACGCTTATAAAACTATCAAGGATATGAAGCAATGAAAAGCAGCTCATTTTGCCCTGAATGCGGTAGAAAGATGCGGCAGCAGTTTATAGGGCTAAAGCATTGTGAATGTGGTATTAGTTGGCTAAAGGGAACAGGATTTTTCTATAGAACTCCAGACATGATTTTCTGCCTTAAACGCATTAAAATTGGAGCTAAAACCAAGCAAGTCCCTTTTGTTAAGTATAAAAATACATCAGAGTAAAAAAGCGGAGGAACTTTATCGTCACCTCCGCTTTCACTTTGAATCCACTGGGTTCAAAGTTGCTTATTCGATTCCTTGCTTTTTTTATACACAAAAATAATTGCATTATATTGTCATTGTAGAGACACACCTACTGCCGTGCAAAGGAAAGACAGTACACCCACCTTTCATGTTATGGTTAGCACGGGCGCATACATAGGTGCGTCCGTGCGTCATAGTATTATGGTGAGCGCAAACGATAACCATTAAAAGAATAGTCAACAATGGTTAGAGGGATAATTCATCATTAGTTTTTCTTACGTTTCCTTTTGGCTTTATGTTTTGCAAAAGGGTGACGTTTTTCTTTTCTTATCCCTCTTGTTGTATCAGCTTTATTGTCAGAAAGCTTGTGTATCACAGGCGACATCTTTTCAGGTGAATCAGACGTAGGAGCGTCGTTCCCTTTATTATAATCACTTACTAATTGACCACAGGCAGCTTTTATTCTATTACCTCTTGATTCCCGAAGTTTTACTTCCAAGCCAGCCTCCTCTAGTCTAATCTTAAATGCAACCAATTGTTGCTTGTTAGGACGTTTGATTCTCTTACAGGCAGTTTCATTATATTGTAAAAGATTAATCAGTACATTTTTTCCTCTAAACCATTTACCAAGTTGTCTTACGTCTGAAGCCCTATCATTAATTCCAGGAGCGAGCAGATATGCAATGGTAATCTTTCTGTTATGTCGTTCAGAATAGGAAAGCGCAGCTTCGACAACACTATGAATGCTATTGGATTTCATGTGCGGCATAATCATGTTTCTAGTTGCTTGATCCGTTGCGTGAAGAGAGAGTGTAAACTGAATCTTTAAATGCTCCTCTCTCAGTCGCTTCAACTGTTCAACTGGTCCAACAGTCGATACATTTATGCCATCTGTAGGAAAATTAAGTCCATTGCGATCACGAAGTATATGAATACTTTTAATCAGATTATCATAATTAAAGAGAGGTTCTCCCATCCCCATAAAAACGATTCTGTTGACACGTTCTTTCAAAAGAACGATTTGCTGAACTATTTCAGCTGGTGAAAGATTGCGAATAAATCCATTTTTTCCTGATGCACAGAAAATACACCCCACCGGACAACCGACCATAGTGCTAACGCATACCGTATTGCCAGTCCTTCTTTTAATGCATACTGTTTCAATGCAGTAGCCATCTTGTAATTCAAAAGCATACTTTGTAGTATCTCCCCCTACATATATGTCTTTTATAGTCATAGTTTGATTTTTAGGACTTACGCCATTTTTATACAAGGTTTTGAATAAAGACTTAGCTCGTTCTTCTCCCATACATTTGGCTACTTCATCAAAAGTATAATTGTACGGATTGCCCTGAATCATTTCTAATGTAGGAGGGCCCATTTTCTCTTTATTTGCCATGATAATTCCTTTCCTCGCATTGTATTTAAGTAATATTTTACACAAGCCAACTTGTGTGGATTATAACTTGAAAACATCAAAAGGGTACACAAACCCCATTGTATATATTATACATCTTTTTTTTCTTTCTGTCAAGATAGAAATTGCATCCCAATAATGTGAATTATATCATTTTTCACTTATTGGGATGCATACTTACTTAGAATAATCTTATAGTTGCTTATTCAATTCCTTGCTTCTTGCTCCTGCCCTTTGTCTGGTCCTTCGGCGTTTTTGGCTTTTTGCCGAGCCTTGCGGCATCACGCTTCATCTTCGCCCTCTCAAAGTAGCAAGTCTTTTCACGCTTCGGAGCGTTCTTCTTTGCTTCGATAGCCGCCTGATTCAGCTCATCAGTTACGACTTTCAGCCTTTGCTCCTTAGTATCAAGCTCCTCCTGCTGGGGGAACGGCTCTGCTACGATCTTCTGCGCTTCTGCGTGGTCAAGCCTGAGCTTTGCGAGGTTATCCTGCGTTCTCTCGATTCTGCCGTCGATGTTGTAGAGGGCAGCTTCAAGACGATTCAAGTTGTGGGCAAAACTCTCGATCAGCTTCGTGGTATGTGAAGTGGCACCTTGCAGGCCAGCCGACATACCGCCGCCCATCATGTTGCTGTTTACTGTAACGCTCAGGTCAAAGCCCTGGAACGAGCCGACTTTCACGGGAGTATCGGCATATTTGATAGCCAACACAGCATCTTCAAGAGCCTTAGCAGCTTCTTTTCTATCGGTGTACTCAGTTTCACCAATGGTGATCTTGAATACGGGCAGTTTGCGTTCGGGATCAATCGGGAGCTTGCGGAGTGCTTCACGATCTGTATGGAGATCAGCAAGAATCGCAGTAAGTTTCTGTTCCTGTTCAGGGAAACGAGCGATCTTGTCCTCCATTTCAAATACCGTGTTGCGGTGTTCCGCAGCGAGTACCCTCAGTTCCTTCACTTCATTTTCAAGCATCAGCTTTTCCTTGATACGCTCATCGCCTGTGCAGAGAGCCTTGATCTCGGAATAAGTGAGTGCCTGCTGGTCCACATCTTCACACTTTCTCGCAGGAGTCTTACTTGTCATGATCTGAGAGATGAATTTCTGCTTGTTCTCCAAAGTCTGATAGGAATAAGCATCGAATGTGCCTTTGGTAACATAGCGGAATATCTGCACCTGCTTGTTTTCATTGCCTTGACGGATAATTCTTCCGGCGCGCTGTTCCAGATCAGCCGGTCTCCACGGAATATCGAGGTCATGGACTGCGATCAGCTTCTTCTGGACATTCGTACCCGTACCCATTTTGGCGGTTGAGCCGAGCAGTACACGGATCTCTCCGCTGCGGACTTTATCAAAGAGGTCAGCTTTCTGCTGTTCGGTTTTCGCATCGTGGATATATGCGATTTCCTCCGCAGGGATACCCCTTGCGATTAGCTTATCACGAATATCATCATACACGCAGAAGTCGCATTCTTCTTCAAGAGACTCGACCTCAGCGATAGACTTCTTATCCTTCACATCGTCGGCATCTTCGCCCTCGACCTCTGCTTCTCCTGCTGCTTTGTGAGGAACGCCCAAATCACAGAAGATGATCTGCGTGAGTCTGTCCTCAGCCGTTTCAGCGTGGATACGGGCAACATTCTCTACACAGCGGTTGAGCTTTGTATCGGGATTATCTTCAAATGACGGATCAATCAGACGAGGATCAAGACCGAGCTTTCTTCCGTCCGACGTAATCTTGAGCATATTGTCGATCGTGGGATCAACATTTCCTGCGTTGATAGCATCAGCTCTGTCGGCAAGCTCCTGAACAAGCTCCTGCTGAAAAGGAGTAGCTTCGACCTGAACCACCTGATAATCACAGTCAGGCACATCAAGTTTCAGCGTATCGGCGGTACGAATGTCAGCGACCTGCTTGAACATACTCATCAGTTCAGGCAGACCTGTATAGTTTGCGATACGGGTGCGCTCCTTGAAGCCATTGCCCGCAGGCTTTAACTCATAGTCTGTTTTCTGCTCACCGAACACCGCAACCCAATTGTCGAAGTGCTGTAAGCCGTGGTCACGCAGGAAGTCATACTCCAAGTAACGCATCATGGTGTGCAGCTCTGTAATACTGTTGCTGAGAGGTGTGCCAGTTGCAAAGATAACGCCCTTGCCGCCTGTCTTTTCATCGAGGTATCTGCATTTGAGGAAAAGATCAAGTGCTTTCTGTGAAGCCGAATTGGAAATTCCGGCTACATTCTGCAATTTTGTGGCGACGAACAGATTTTTGAACTCGTGGGCTTCGTCAATGAACAGACGGTCGATTCCGAGCTGTTCAAAGGTCAGCGTATCGTCCTGATTAGCCTTTTCTAGCTTGTCAAGCTGCTTTTGCAGGCTCTTACGGGTACGCTCCATAGCCTTGATCTGAAACTTAGAGCCTTCGCTCTTTTTAAGCTCCTCGATACCACGGAGAATATCATCGATCTGGCTCTGGATCGTCATGACCTGTCTTTCCTTAGAAACAGGGATTTTACCGAGCTGAGAATGACCGATAATAACTGCATCGTAGTTTCCGGTAGCTATCTTAGCAAATAACTGCTGTCGGTTCGCTTTCTGAAAGTCCTTCTTTGTTGCAACAAGAATGTTTGCACCCGGATAGAGCTTCTGAAAATCGTCACCGATTTGCTCCGTCAGATGATTCGGGACAGCAAACAGGCTCTTGGTACACAAGCCCAATCGCTTACTTTCCATAGATGTTGCAATCATTTCAAAAGTTTTGCCCGCACCGACGCAGTGTGCAAACAGCGTATTACCGCCAAACATAGCGTGTGCGATTGCGTTCTTCTGGTGATCGTGAAGTTTAATGTCCGAAGTCATCATCGGGAAAGAAAGAGCCGAGCCGTCAAACTCACGGGGGCGGATACTGTTGAACAGTTCGTTATACTTCTCCACAATAGCTTCACGGCGCTGCGGATCTTTGAAAATCCACGCCTTGAAAGCCTTGCGAATATCGTCAGCTTTGCGCTGTACCACACGGGTAGCATCAATATCCACCACACGCTTTTCCTTTGTGTCGCCCAAGCCGTCAGGCACTTCGATAGTCTTATAGACCTTCGGCTCTTGCAAGTTCAGAAGATGCTCAAAGATGTCATAAGCGTTCATTTTGTGAGTGCCATACTTCTGAGTAGCAAGCACCGACCTGTCGGAAGATTTGTTGCTTACATGGAAAGAGTTAGCGTGAACGGAATACTCCACACCGACGATAGCAGACTTGTTCCAACGGGCAGACGGACTGTCACTCCGCTGATATGCCGGAGTCTGCAACAGCTCATACATGAACTGCTCATAGTATTTCGGATCAAGCCAAGCGGCACCGAGCTTAATGTCAATATCTCCGGCTTTCAGCGGTTCGGGCATAGCCTGTTTCAGTGCTGATACATTGATATTGAAGTCGGGATCATATTCAGCGATCTCCTCAGCTTCACGGAGCTTCTTGCGAATATCGCCCGAAAGGTACTCCGAAGCAGTCTGATACTCGTTCTCCGTATGGGGAATCTTGAAAATCTCGCCAGTCAGGTCGTGCTTCAGCTCGTCCTCAGTCATGCCCGTCAGTCCACTCATGTACTCAAAGTCAACCCTTGCTTTCTCCGCAATGGAGAGCGTGAGAGCTTCAAGTGCTGTGTCAACGTGTTCCACAGCCTTCGGCGGCACGATAGTCCGCTTTGTGAAAATATCGGACTTTTCAAGGAGCTTTGTCTTATCATAGCTCTTTTCCAATCCTGCCACAAGGTTATACGAAACATCTTCCGCAAAATAACGCTTGTTGGTCTGAGAGTGGATAAGCCCGAACTTCTTGTAGAAATCATCGTATGCCACATTCAGCTTTGCCTGTAAGTCTTTAATGACAGCATCGGGCTTGTCAAGCTCCATCGCTTCGATCAGCTCACGGGTGAGGTCACGAAGCTCAATAAATGCCTTGAAACGCTTGTGCTGTGCTGTTCCTTTATCAAAACGGAACTCGCAGGCAGCGTTATTTTTCTTGAAGAACACCTGATCGTCAGACATAAAAAAGCTGTAATTACGAAGATTAGACGGAATCTGCACCTGAACGCCGTCAGCGGTCTTAGCATACACATCTCTGCCACGCTCATGACTGATCTCCGCAGAGAGCTTACCGACTGCTTCATGGAGTGCAGATTTCAGGTCAAAGCCGTCCTCAGCAACAACCATAGTGCCTGAGCCGTAGAGCTTGTTGCCCTCGACCACAGTGCCAAGCACCATATCGGGGTGCTGTTCAAAATACTTGTTTATTGGCAGACCGTCAGCAGTTTCACCGATGTGTACCCAATCGGGAATATCGGACATTTCGGCAAGTGACTTGCCTTCATGCTTCTTCAAAAAGATAATATCCGTGGTGACTTCCGTGCCTGCATTATCCTTGAAAGCACCGTTCTTACCGCCCGGAAGTCGGATTGCACCGACGAAGTCAGTCTTGTCAGCCAACATTTGCCTTGTAGTCTCGTCTCGCTTGTCAAGTGTGCCTGCCGAGGTCACGAATGCCATGATACCGCCGTCTTTGAGCTTTGAGAGAGCTTCGGCAAAGAAGAAATCATGGAGTTTCGTGGTATCATGGACGGTATCTGTGAAGCACTTATAAGTACACCCACTCTTAAATCAGGCAATAGACCATATTCGATGAATATAAAATAACGCAACATGAGGCTATGTCTCCGAAACTATTAATGGAGGCATAGCTATTTTTTCTCTTGAAATAATCTCTCCGATGTGGTATAATGATAACTGATACATAAAGCATGACCAATTGTGAGGTGATTGCTATGAATATTGCTATCGTTGATGATGAACCTGTATTCTTAAAACAACTTCATAACAGATTAAGAGAAATGAAACTCCCCGACTGCGAAATACACGAATTTACAAGCGGGAGAGACTTATTGAGTTTCTATGTCAAGGGAATGTATGAAGTCATCATACTCGATGTTGAAATGCCCGATCTGACCGGATTGCAGACCGCTGAAAGAATCAGACAGATAGATGGTTCAGTTATTATTTCTTTCCTGACGAATTATGCCGAATTTGCCGTTAAGGGCTACGATGTGGGAGCGTTTCGCTATATATTGAAAAATCAGCCAGACTATGTATATACCAAACAGCTAAATTCTATCATTGCTGAGTGCCAGCAGCGATTTAGAACTTTCACTTTCAATAATAAAAATCTGTCATTCAAGTTCAGGCTGACAGATATTCTTTACTTTGAGGGACATAGAAGAAAGGTATCACTATTCACAGTTAATGGTGAATTGGAGTACGGCGGCGATTTTTCAACTGTGTGTGGCGAGTTGTTAAAGTACAATTTCGCTATTATAAACCGTGGAATACTTGTAAATCTTGACCATATACAGAATATTACCAAGTACGATATTATTCTAAGCAACGGCAGAAAAATCCCCATAGGCAAAACATATAAAGATGAGATAGTTGCTCGCTATCTTAACTATGCAACAGGGAGATGATCGAGTTGCCCGTATTGATTGAAAATATCATTGAGATTGTCAATGTAGCAATTGAAATGATGTTGGTATTCTTATACTTTTCCTTGTTGAGTAAGGCAAAAGTTAATAAAGCAGTTCTTTATCTGTCGTATCTTCTTTCTACTGTAATACTGTCAGCGACAGTTTTGTTGACAGATAATATTTTAGTGTATCTGATTACAACCATTATTCTTATTAGCTCCATGTCCTTTATTTGTTATGATGATTCAATCCGTCATAAAATATTTTGGAACATATTGTTTTTACTGATTATATCTATATCTGAACCTATTGTGATTGGATTACTTTGCATTGCTAATATGGGAACACCAGATGAATTCTTAGAGTCTGGTTTAGGACGTTATCTCGGAATGGTAGGCACAAATATAATTTATTTATGGCTTATAGGATTGATGCACCGCATAATAAACAAAAAAATTCGTGAACTGCCGATAAAATATTGGATATTGATAATAGTTATTCCAATCATAAGTATTTTTCTTTTACAAACAATGCTTGATGGATTTGTTGGCAGCAACACTTATAGTTATGTTTCTTTGGGCGTTTCTCTTGCAGGAATTATCTTTATAAACCTTGCTATGTTTAATTTCTTTGAAAGTTTTGAAGATAAGATAAAGTTAAAATACCTTGAAACAATAAAGCAACAGGAACAGGAAAACTATAAGCTGCTTACCCTGTCATACAAGCAAGTACGAGAGTTTAAACACGATATTGAAAATCAATTTTTAGTTCTGAATGATATGTTGGAAAACAATGATACTGATTCTGCTAAGGAATATCTTGTCAAGCTAAGCTCATTTGTAAGGCTTGCTAACAGACTCTGCTATACTGGTAATAATGCCGTCGATTCTATTGTGAACATCAAGGGTTCTCTTGCTCAGACATACGGTATAGAGTTTATTTGCAAGGTCAATATCATAACAAATATCAAGGCAGACGAATTGGAGTTGTGCCGTATCATCGGAAACGCTCTTGACAATGCAATAGAAGGTTGCCAGAGAGCTGGTGTATCACATAAGCATATTTGGATAAGCCTAATGGAAGAACGAGAGAAGCTATTTATTGTCATTACAAATACATCAGATAAGGTAGATACATCTGTTTTAACATCAACAAAGAAAGAACAAGGGCTTCACGGCATAGGGATAAACAGTATCAAATCCTCCGTTGATAGATTGGGTGGGTTAGTAAGTTTCGATTATGATGACGGAATTTTTAAGCTGAACATTATGGTTCGTAATTGTTTACAAATTTAACTATTTGCATTTCGGGACAAGAAGACGACATTTGGGGACACTTTGAGACCTTTTTTCTCAAAACCTATTGAAAAAATTTGCAACTTGTGTTATGATTTTTGCAGGAAGTGATTCAGAAATGATTTCAAAACTTGCAAAAAGCATAGCACACTTTTTTGTGGTTCAGAACATAACGGAAGAATCCAAAGAGGTGATCTACGCATATGGAATGGAGCTGCTGATCTCTGATGTGCTGAATACCATTATCGTCCTGCTGATTGCTCTGTTTTCCCATACGCTGCCTGCGGTTGTTGTATTCATAGCCGTATTTATGGGGTTGAGACAGTTTGTAGGTGGGTTTCACGCTAACAGTCATCTTAGTTGTATGTTCACGCTTGTCATGGTGATGATGGTTTTCTCTTACGGCATTTGCAATGTAAGCGGACATATTACGCCAATATTCAGCATCAGTTTCATAATGATAGCATTACCAATCATTCTATGTATTGCTCCCGTTCCGCATCCGAATAAACCGATGTCAGAGGAAAAGAGTGTCAAGCTAAGGAAAAGAAGCTGCATCTTAGCTGTTACCCTATCCGTTGTCACGATTGCACTGCTTGTATTCCAATATCAAAAACTAAGCCTTTATGTATCAAGCGGAATGCTGCTGTCAGCAATCATGGCACTGCTCGGTCACTTTTTGAATCGGGGTGATAACAGTAAACGATGATAAGGAAAGAGAAAAACGGAGTATTTTGGCGATTGTAATTCTTGCTCTTGTAAGGCTGGTGCTGTATATCTCAAATGGCAGCGTTTGCGGTATTACGTTTTATCAACCGAAAGAGCCTGACTTATCTGAACTGTTTGAAAGGATGGATTTGTAATGAAAAAGCTGATGAGCATAGCAAAGAAGGCTTCTACGGCACTGGCGGCTCTTGCGCTGGTGGTAGCTACCACATCAGTTCCGAGTGCTTGCTTCCATTGGTTCGCACAACCTGTAGAGCCAGAAGAGCTGAGAAACTATGTAAACAAGAAATAATTGGCAACTGTGTGTTGCAGAAAGGTGGTATGAAATGGTTAAGAATAAGATTTTGAAACGTATCGTGGCAGGTCTTAGCTGTATTGCGTTATCTACAACTATGCTTACGAGTTTACCTGCTTTTGCCGATGATTATGTTGACGAATATCAATATTACTCAACGTTAGATCCTAATGGTGAAGAGTACCAAGAATGGAAATCAAATCTGGCAAGTTCTGCTGTAAGTGTTCCCCAAAATAGAATGCTTAAAAGTATTCTCAAAAATAATACTTTAATAGCAAATGACTACATTGAGTTCAACACTGCAAGTAATGGTCACTATACTATTGGTACAATAGGAGGAAACCCTAACAGTTCAACTGATGATAATAAAAAGATGCTTTTCGGTCATCCGGGTGGAGGAACATCAAAAACAACAATTGTTGTTGGTGAAAGCATAAATGAGTTTACATCATCAAATGTAACTTATGATGCTGATGGTTCTAAAAGTGTTTCCAAAGCTTCTTATGATGGTGTTGATGTCACACAAGAACTATCTATTATTGAGAATTCGGCGACTGGACGAGATGATGTTGTTAAGATTAAGTATATCGTCAAAAATGATACAGAATACGCCAAACAAGTGGGCATAAGAATTATGATGGACACTATGCTCGGTGGTAATGATGCTGCGCCATTCAGAGTAAACGGATCTGATGTAACAACTGAAACCGTATATTCAGGTTCTAATATTCCGCAAATATGGCAAGCCTTTGATTCCGCAACTAATCCCGGTGTAGTAGCACAAGGTACATTCTACAAATCGGGAGACAGAAAACCTGATAAAGTACAATTTACTAATTGGGGAAATGTAACAAGTACGCTATGGGATTATGTGACTCAGCCAGGACGATCTAATGGAGATAGTGCAGTATCCATCACATGGAACAAAGATACTTTCACCAGTGGTGAAACACGAGAATTTGTTACCTATTATGGATTGAGTGAGTTAGAACAGAATTTAATTCCTCCGTTAGCATTAAGTGTATACGCTGATAATAAGGTTAGTATTTCCAATTTTAATTATGATGATATAAATGCAAATGTATATTTGGATAATATTGGAGATGGCGATGCGACAGATGTATCGATAAAAATCACTGCTGATAACCTTGAACCAAAGTATGGAACCTCACTTACACACAATTATTCGGTAATAAAGCCAAGTAAAAGCTATTCAATTCCTTTGAAATTTATAGTTCCAACAGATTCAAAACATAATTCTGATATAAATGCAAAATTGGATTTTGAATTATCATACAAAGTTGCCAAGACCGGTGATACAGAAGTAAAGCGAATAACCAAAAACATAACAATTCCTAAATTGAAAAGAGCCGTTGTAGTAGTACCGGGAATAATGGGAATAGATCTTGCAAAAACATCAAATGATGAAAGTGTATGGGGATCTTGGATTGAACAGCCAAGTAACTTTGATGATGTTAAAAAAATTCACAATGCGTTCCAGTCGCTCAAATGCGATTACTACGGTAATAGTAATATTGAATTATATCCTGTTAATAATTATGGATATGATGATACTTATAAAGGAATAATTGAATCACTAAATAATGATACTGATATTTCTGATAAGTATGATATCTTATTTTTCCCGTATGATTGGAGAATGGGAGCGCAAATAACGGCTAATAATCTTCATGATCTTATTAGTGATTATAATGAGGTAGTTTTTGTTGCACATAGTATGGGTGGTATTGTTACAGAAAAATACATTTCGGAATATGGTGCTGATAATATTTCTAAACAAATAACTGCCGGAACACCATTTTGGGGTGCGCCAACGATGCTTTGCGTTTTAAGCACTGGTGATTTATCATATATCATAGGAGGACTCGGGGTAGCAGAATCATTATTTACTTCATTTGAACTTCCAAGTGTTTTGGTGAATTTAGGCAGTTGTTATGATTTGTTGCCAAATAAAGATTATACAGATGACTGGCAGTGGATATATTCATATAAACGAACTTATGATCATTGGTATGATTATTTTATAGATAACGGCAATTTTACGTATTTTACATTTGACGAATTTGATGAGCTGATTTCTGATGATTATAATAATTATCTTTGGATAGATGGAAAATATAACCATAGCCGCATAAAAATATCCCAAAACAATACTAATAATCTGAAAAGAATAGCATTAGTAGGAAGTAATAGAAATACCATTTCAACTATTCAACATTGTCCTGGCGATAGAGGATTGCAATTCGTTCCAGAATATGGTATTGGCGATAGTGTAGTTCCAATTGAAAGTGCAACAATGAATTTTAATCACGATCTTTTGGATATAAAAATCTTTGATCAAGATCATATGGGGTTAATACAGAGTCAGGAATGCATAGATGAGATATTAAAAAACATAAAAGATACAAAATCATTTATGAAGCTGCCCATGAGAACAAAAATGGCAAATAACAATCTTACATCTAATGCCATAGAAGAAACCAAGACACTTTCAAATAAGCTTGCTATTTCAGGTTATTTTGATTTATTCTTTTCAAACGAAACCTGTTCATATTATTACACAAATTCAGAGGTTCATGAAGGGAATAATTTTAAATTTGACCCTTTAACATCAGTTGGCAATCCGATTTTACTGGCTCAATTTGCTGATGATAATTATGATTGTAAAATCAATTCACTTGCTGATCAAAACACTGATATTATGTGCAATATTGATGGAAACATCTATTTGTATACCAATATCTCTGTGAATAGTGGATCTGTATTATTCTTAAATTTATCAGATGGTTCATTTTTTATTAACATTGATCTTGATAATGATGGTGAAATAGATACAACTGTTACGCCAACTATCAATCCAGGGGTAATTCAAGATGATGAGAAATCACCTGAAATAACAGTAGAATCTTGCAATGCAGGTATTAGTAACTCAAATACTATAAATCCCAATATAGTTATAACTAACAACTCTGACAAGCCTTTAAAAATGAGTGATATAACTATAAATTATGTATTTAATGCAGACAATAAAGAAAACCTTGAATACCATTGCGACTGGCTTGCTGTAGATAATCAATACTTAGGTAATACTTCGGTTTGTGAATTTGTTAATGACGATTACGGAAATACATATGCAAAAATCAAATTTAATACCGATGTTGAACTTCAACCTAATAAACAGTTTGTAATCCATTTTAGACTAAATGCAGCAGATTGGTCTAATTGGGATACATCGAATGATTATTCAATGGGAACAGAACAGCTATTGCCAAATGATAAAATAATTGTTTTTTATAATGAACAGCTTATAAGCGGTGTCCAGCATTGAAGTAGAGGTTGAAGCAATGAAA
>OGYY01000106.1_pt1 | contig 83738 bp, 78 predicted proteins | sample 1576671 | NCBI WGS metagenome assembly OGYY01 (sample SAMEA3541593, study PRJEB24748) | human gut metagenome | biome: human gut; feature: human-associated habitat; material: faeces | place: China | collected 2012 | reverse complement strand
ATAACCTCCTGTGCGTCCATGTATGTGTCATTTACACTTAAAATTATGCACTCCAGCGGGCGCTGCCGTACTCCGCATCCCGGCGGTATTTCTTGGCGTTCTTGCTTTTGAAGTAGATCAGCAGACGGAACGCCACTGCCCCCACAATGCCCACCAGCCAGTCAAAGAGGGCAAGGCTGGGGGCAAAGTCGGCAAAGGCCGCGCCGACGGTCTGCCCCAGCCCCGGTAGCTTTTCCCCGAAGTCTGCCCCCGCCGCCAGACGGTACGCCGTTCCCAGCTTGAGGAACACCCAGCCGATGAACACATAGGGAATGTTGGGCAGCACATATTTTCGGAGCTTATCTGTCACCATGCACGGCCTCCTTAATGTGTTCTTTCTGAGGCTTTTCCTTGGCAAGCTGCTGTTCCGCCTGCTTCATCTGTTCGGGGATCGTGGGCTGGCGGGACTTGGCCTTATCCAACACCTTGCGGGAGTATTCCGAAAAGCAGGCGGTCATAGCGTCCGCCTGCCCGGACTTGAAGAACAGCAGGTATTTCCCCGGTTCAGTCTGATAAAAGGCATAGTCCACATTCCATTTCCGGGCTACCCGGTCAAAGAGCTTTGTATCCCCGGACAGTTCAAGGCTGCTGGTGGATGTGCCATGAGCCATGAGCTTTTTCACGGTCTGCTTGCCGTGAGGTGTCTGCTTTGCCCGGTGCGCCTTGGCGATCTTGCGTCCCACCGCCCGGACAACATAGGCAAGCCCCCGGGCGGTCAGCTTCGACGCTTTCACCGATATTGCAATCGTGCGCCGGGAAATATCCTCGTCTACCAGCCGTCATCGCCTCCTCTCTGATAGAAATATGACCTCGGGACAAAATGTCCCAAGGTCAGCGGTCATCATGCTCCTTTCTCGGGTGCAGGCGTTCGCCCTCCAAAGAGGAACGGTCTATGACCTCCTTGTAGGCCGCCATCTGCTCCCGGATATTCAATTTGGGGTACGCAAAAATGCGGTGTTCGGCGGGAATGTCCTCGATGCCGTGGTACACCTCCTTGAAGTCGCCGCTGCGGGTCAGATAGCCCGTGGGGGTGAAATGGCCGCCCTCGTTGATCCGCATATCCCGCCCGTAGGCTTCAAAGTCAAAGTAGGGCTGCACATTGTCCGGCACATCCAGCAGCTCCATGTCCTCTACATAGATGCGCCCCAGCGTTTCATCGTCGGTCACGCCGGGGTGCAGGTCGTAGCAGTCCAGATTGTGAACGAGGTTGATGATGTCCGCCACGCTGGAAGTATGGTCGCCCTTGTTGAGCGCGGCCTCCAGCGTTTCGATCTCGTCGCTGTCCAGTTCGGAAATGAGGTGCGCCAAATGGTTCAGCTCGTCCAAGTTTTCATACTCGGTGAGATAGTCGTATAAGCCCATCACATCGCCGTCAAAGGCGGTGATAAAAAACTCCTCATACCGCACACCGTCCACGCCGATGTTCTTTAAGAGCGATTGCACCTCCTCTGTGGTCGCCGGAAATTTCAGCGTTTCGCCCACAAGCTGCCCCTCGGCGTATTTGCCGAGGTTGGTAATGTAGGCTTCAAATACCGTCATTTGCACCTCCTTTTGTCAGCGCCTCCGCGATCCCCGCCATGATATACTCGGCGCAGGGCAGCGCGATGGCATTTCCCAATGCCCGGTAACGGTGGGAGGATAGAATTTCCTCGCCGTCCGCACCGCACCTTGTCCAGCCCTCCGGCAGCCCCATGAGCCGCTCACATTCCGTTTCCGTGGGAAAGCGGACGCAGCCCCCGGCGGGATCGTCCTCATACCAAAAGGCAAAGGGCGAAATGCCGCCCGCTAACAGAGTGGGAAAAGGGTCAGTTGGCAGTCCGAAGCTGTTTCGGAACGCTGTTTCCGTCCGCTCCTTGGCGGACGCCCGCATACGGAAGCATTGAAAGGGTCGGGTGACTGGTACGCGCCGCCCTGCTTCAATAAAAGAGCCTCGATCTCCGCAGGCGGCGGGCAGCCCGCTATCTCTGCCAGATGCAGAAAGTGACTGCATTGTGCGGGGCTTAAAAAGTATTTCGTGGGAGCGCCGTCCTCCAAAGTCTGCCACAAGAAAGATACGCTGCCGTCGTGCCAGCCGGGGGCTTGCCCAATACTGGGCGTCCATGAGCCGCCAAGAGAGGTCAGGTGTTCGCCCTCGCACCATTCCGGCTCCTGCCCATCTTCCAGAAGCAGGCATTGAAACATCGGTGTCTGTGAAAGCGGATAGGACGGCTCTAAAATCCATCCGGTCATTTGATGAAAACGCTCCCATGACATTTTCCCAAACAGCGATTGCTGGAAATAGACCATTTGTCGCCTCCCTCATTTCACGGATAATGCGGATGGCTTGAAAAAACAGGCTGGACTTTTCTCCCGCAAGCCCCTTGCGGTTGCCAATCTGCGAGAGATTTTGACACGGTGAGCCAAAGGTGATGATATGGACGGGCGGGATCTCCCGCCCGTCCAGCTTTGTCACATCCCCCAAGTGTGCCATATCGGGAAAGTGACGCTTGGTGATGGAGATAGGGGCTTTTTCAATCTCGCTTGCCCATACCGGCTCAATGCCGCAGCGCACCGCCGCCAGCGGGAACACACCGATCCCGTCAAACAGGCTCCCCAGCCGGAGCGCCGTCATCTTATCTGCGTCCCTGTCCCTTGACGGTCAATATGCCCTCAAGGGTGGTGGCGGTGATCCCCAGCCGCTGGGCAACGGCGATGTCATTTTTCATGGCCTCGGTGACGGTATGACCGCACACCACCAGCACATGAGAGCGGCGGAGCAGATCGCGCCCCATGTCGATGCCGCTCTTATGTTCCTCTGGAACGGCGTCATTGAGGAAAAGGGGCTGATAGAGCGTCGGGCAGATAGGCGAAAAGCCCGCCTCATACACCGTGCGGCAATACTGCGCCGCCAGCTTCGTGTTTTCGTGGTCGCTGCCGCACCACGCGGCGGTAATATACGCAAGGGGTCGTTTCATTGTAAAAACCTCCAATTCATAAACGAAAGACCTCGGGACAAAAAGTCCCAAGGTCACTTTTCCAGATCCGTTTTCTTTTCGGGCTTGCCCAGCTCGGGCGGCTGCTTGGCTTTCCAGTCATCCAGCAGAGAAATGATTTTGTCCTTCATTTCCCTTGGGGACTTGTCCTTGCCGAAATACTTTTCCAGTTCCGCACTATTGATGATCACCTTGTCTACCTCCTTTTTCTCCTGCGACAGAATCCCGTCGATCACATCGCCGTTGAGCTTGCCGTCCTTGTCCAGCTCCCGCATTTTCTGTGCCTGCGACAGCGAGGGCGAGGACTGCTGCCCCTCGATGGATACGGCGATATATTTCTGATGCTTCGGACGGATGAATGAGATCTCCACCGCCGGGGTGAACGCCAGCTTTTTCTCGTCCACCATTTTCTGCAAATCCGGTACAAGCTCGGTCAGGCGGATATACCGCTGCACCTGCTTGTAGTTCATGCCGTTGCGATCTCCCACGACCTGCGTGGAGCGTTTTCCGGCGTTCTTGTCCTCCTCACCGGGACGGGAGCCTTGGTGCTTGATGGCCTCCACCTGCATTTTGAGCGACTGTGCCTTTTCCGTGGGCAAAATGCGCTCACGATGGCGGAGGTTGTCATCCGTCATGGCAAGGATGGCTTCATCGTCCGTCATGTTGCGGACGATACATGGCATATTCGCAAATCCGGCAAGCTCGCTTGCCCGCTGGCGGCGGTGGCCTGCGATGATCTCATAGCCGCCATCCTCACGGGGACGCACCAGCGCAGGCTGATTGACACCCGCCGCCTTGACCGACTCTACAAGCCCCTGCATCTCCGCGTCGTCCCGGACACCAAAGGGATGATTTTTGAACGGGTGCAGGTCAGACAGGTTGAGATAGACGATTTCCTCTTTTTCGGCACGGGTGGCGTCACGGGGCGCAGACGGCTCTGGCGTGACCTCCGCACCAGCGGGAGCGCCGCTCTTATCCACGGCAGGCTTCTCTGGAGTGGGCTTGCTTTGGGACTTTTTGTCCCGAGGTTTGGACGGCTTGGCCTTATCGGGAGCGGCCTTACCATCCTTGGGCGGACGCCCCCTGCCGGGCTTGGCAGCCTTGTTCTTTTCGTTGGGTGGCTTCTGCTTGACCGCCTTTTTCCCTTCCTTGACTGCCTCGTCACGGGCAGCGGCAAAATCCACCACCTTGCCGGAATGTGCCGGGGCGGGATCGTCCTTGCCGGGATCAGGCGGCTGCGCCTGTTCCTTTTCAGCCTTGGGGACTTCGGGAGCGGCAGGCTCCTCTACCTCGGCGTGGGTAACAGCGTCAGCGGGATCAGGCACGGCCTCGCCCATTTCAAAGAGCGCCGCCTGCCCCTCATGCTCCAGCATGACCGCCTCTGCGTCGGTCAGCGCAGGCCCGGGAGAGGGCTGCTCCAGCACGGCGGCATTTTCTACCGCAGGAGCGGGAGCCTCGGCGGGCGGGGCTGCCTCGGGAATGTTTTTCTTATCATCTGCCATTTGCAAACCTCCTTTTCGTGGCATGAAAAAAGCCAGTCCGCAGACTGGCCGGGTGGAAGTGACCTCCCTTCATGGTTTTATATATGAAAACGCCGCCCATAGTCTCATTAGAGCGGTTACATCAACTAAAGATACTTGATGACATTTCAAAGTGTTCGTGGTAGAATTATTGTAAAAAATGTCTATTATCCTCGGTTTACTGTCAAGTAATATTGTTTGGAGGGTGGAATAAATGTACAAATTCAAAACCAGCGAACAGAACAACGATAAAGCAACTGAATTTGAAACAAAGTCCCTCCTTTATCTATTGACCAAAATTAAAGGCCATAGTGGGATAAGTCTTTTTATCATCGATTGTTTTAACGATGTGACAGGTGTTGCTGAAGATTACTCTGACAGTTGGGATATTCAGTCAAAAAATGTTGCATCATTAACCCCTCGTACAGTCGGCAAAGCACTATATACGCTATTTGCAAATTATGTAAGTGACATTTCTTTCGGCCACTTTATCCTATATTTGCCACAACTTAAAGAAAGCTATGTTGAGGACATTTCAGTAGAAACTTTTGATATTGACAATTTTAAGAACACAAAAGTTGCTGATGTCAAGGATGGATTGATAGCTGAAATTGAACGTCGAAATGACCCGGATGTAAACGAGCCGGTTGCCCTATCTAAATTAGACCAATTTTTATCTGATGTGGTCTTTGCATTTGATAGATATGGTAAAAGCGACTATATCAAATCCATTATTGAATTCAAAAATGTTTCTAATTTAGACGCCGAGTTCTTGAATCGCATTTTTGATGAAATATGCGCACAACAAGCAACCAAAAAAATCAAAAATGTATACGGCCAAGAAGTTGCCTCAATTCAAGAAACAGAAAAACTTGAAAAAAACATCTACAGAAAAGATATCGAACTGCTTGTTGTTAATAGGGTAATCGGTAATGATTTGTTTTCCTCAAAGGGTATCCCTCTCTATTTTATTCACGAAGTCCAGGGGATGGATGAAGAGGATATCGCTGATCTAATCCAAGAGTGCCAAACCCAAATTAGCAGAACACTTTTTAACAAAAACAACAAGCGAGCGTTTTGGCTCCTGTTGGAAGAAGTGATGACGACACTTGAAAAAAATCCGTCTGCAGGTATTCGCGCTATTTTCGAAAAAATGACTGCTCAAACTAAAAACAGATTGTTCACATTAGATGAAAGCGCATTGCTCTATTTAATGGCGTTGGTAAAGGAGGGTCTGAAAAATGAGAATTCTTAAAACAGGCTGTGGAAATACACAAGAATCGTTCATAGAGGATCGCCTTACCGATGGTGTAAATGTGATTTTTAGTAACGATAACAACAAGTGAAAAACTATCATCTTTCAAGGTATGATGTATGCTTTGGGAAATGAGCCAATTTTCCCCAGCGGGTTTGACTACAAGTCATATTACTTTTATACCAGTATTGAACACAACGGAGATATATTTGAGTTTCTGCGGAAAAACAACACAATTGCTGTAAAGCAAGGAGATTGTGTAACCGTATTCCACGATATATCAGAGCTAAAGTACTTTGTTGCAAAAAATATCTTTTCACTCCCATACATTATCAAAGATGATTTCCAAAAACTTGTTGATCTCTCACTCTTTTATCAATTGTTTTTTGTCGGACAGGATCGGCGCAATCCATCCAATATCGTGAATAGCGGCTATTACAACAAGCAGGACTTTGCAAATATGCTGTATGCTCTTTCAGGATGTCTGACGCTGACAGAATCTATTGAAAAGTTAAAATTATTAAGATCTGAACTGAAAGCGTGCAAGTCTAATATTGAAGTATTGAGCAAACGCCTAACGTTTTACCGTGAGCATCCAGAAATTGCGAGCGCAGTTTCAAGGACTGCTGATCGAGAAAACATGGAGAAAGAACGGCAGGAGTACCAATCCCTTAATGAGGCCATTTCTGCCATGCTAAAAAAACGGGCAAGGCTAACAAATCGAAAAATCAAATTAGAAAGCCTCATTTCTGAACTTAACTCCTTAAATACACAGTTAAAAACAGGTGAAATACTTTGCCAAGACTGTGGTAGCAGCAATATTACTTATGTTAGCGGAGATTTGAGCTTTGAACTGACGAATGACTTAGTTAGAAAAAATGTCATGCGTTCAATTTCCGACTCCATAACCCTGTATGCGACTGAAATCACAGAACTGCAACAAAGAATAAATCAGAAACAAGATGAACTAAACCAAAAAATCCAAAAGACCCCTGTCCCCATTTCGAATATGTTGATATACTCTGAAACAATTCGAACATATAGCGAAGATGAAAAACGTTTGTCTGAGCTGCATGATAAGCAGGATGCTCTTGAAGCAGAAATTGAAGTGGAACAAACGCTCCAAGATTCAAATTCTCAAACACAAAGCAAAGTAAAAGCAAGCATCCTTGCCAGCATGAATTCGTTCTACAAGCTCGTTGATCCTGACGGAACTCAAGTATTTAAAGATTTCTTTTCGACAAAATCTATGACATTTTCGGGAAGTGAGGAACAGGAGTATTATTTCAGCAGAACGTTGGCAATCTTCTGGCATCTCAAACACGCATTCCCAATCATCATGGATTGTTTTAGAAAAGGTGAGCTCTCCACGAAAAAAGAGAATATCATGATAGCAGAGTACCAAAAGACAGGGGTGCAGGTTATCCTATCCTCTACTTTGAAAGATGAGGAGTACTCTTCCGGTACGAAGTATTATGATATAGATGGTGTAAATGCGATAAACTATGAATCAAATCCCAATAGTCATATTTTGCAAAGCATTTACTGTGAACAATTTATGCGCCTTGTCGATTCGTTTGGCATTGTCTATTAAAGAATCTCTCAAAAACAAAGCGTAACCCACCGTTTATCGTGGGTTACGCTTTGTTTTAGGATAAAAGCACCTTGCTTGCTGCTTGCAAACCGTTGATATATCTGTGTTTTCTGAAATCCTATAATTACACTCCGACCAAGTAAAAAAGGACGCCGACTGGCGTCCTTTTTTACTTGGTCTGAGCGGCTTTTGGAGTATTTCTTTGCGCAATCAATATCAGTGTCAGCCCCCGCTCTGTTCTCATTTTATAGGAATGGAGCGGGGGCTTCTATTGGGCTTCAATATCTTTTTAATAATGCTGGAGAAGGAATATCATGGAACTGTCGCTGCGGTTGGCTCCCCATTCGTAGAATTATCGATAATAGTCCAAACTCCGCTTTCGGTATCTTCAATCAGGTAGAAAAACTGATCGATGTTCCCATCATCCAAAAATGTTTTTGTATGGTCATATTCCACATAGTATTTTACTCTTACCGCTAAAAAGTGTTCAGCGAGGTAATCATCTGTCCACCCGCGGGACTGCGCAAGCTCACTTCCGGTATAGTTCTCAATCATTCGTTTTGTTTCGGTCTCATCGACGGAGATCTTGTCAATTCGGACAGTCAGGGTGTATTCTTTTTTGATTTGCCCTTCTATCGCACTTTGTACGGTTTCGATTGGATAAACAGACGGTTTTTGCAGCCAATTGTCAAACAAGCCATATTCATACGCAGCAAAGCCACAGAGTGCCAGCGATGCAACAATGGCAGCAACAAGTATAAAGGTGCGCTTTAGGCTTCTGATTTTCTTTCCCGAGCTATTATTCATAAATCTGCCCTCCTTTGTTTCAATAATGTATTTATCATCAATCTTTTCGAATGCGTCAAGGATCAAATCCGCGTTCATAGAACACCCTCCTTTTCTAAATAAGCGCGCAATTTTGCTCTTGTCCGATGGAGCATCGATTTTACCTTACTATTGCTAAAGCAAAAATCTGTGCTGATTTTATCAATTGAATCTAAATACCAGTAACGGCAGAGGAGAACCTGTCGTTCCGTTGGGGCCAGTGTGCCGAGAAAACGGTTGATCTGCACTGAGAGCTCGCCCGCAATGACACTGTCCTCTACTGAAAGATTGGATGGGACACATTCCGAGAGTTCATCCAGTACAAGAGAAACTTCGTCACCGCCTCGCTTATCCCTGTGGGCATCACGCCATTTTTTCAGTGAAATGCTCCTGGTGATCTTGCCCAAAAATGTTCTTAGCATATTCGGACGGTGCGGCGGTATAGCGTTCCATGCGCCGAGGTATGTATCATTGACACTTTCATCCGCATCCTCTTGGTCGTGAAGGATGTTATAAGCGATATAGTAACAGTAGCTTCCATACTTTTGCTCTGTAGCGCTAATTGCCTTCTCGTTCCGCTCCCAATATAAATCAATAATCTTGCTATCCTCCATTACTCCACCTCCTGCAGTTTGAAATAAAGGCCTTTCACCCCTATACTACCTGTTTTTCTGGTTTGGTCGCAGGTTTTTTCGAATTTTCTTTGGGACAAATTGTCCCAAGGTATCCTCCTCGGTGACGATATGTCCCTTGCGGAAACGCGCATCCTTGTATTCTCCCTTTATGATCTGTGTCATATCGTGACACAGCTTCTACCCTAAGGCATCCTCTGTTTTGATGAGCCTCACGCAAAAGCCTCCCATTCGATATTCTTATATGAATATAACCGATTATAGCAAAAAACGGCGCCCTCTTTCAATGGTGCCGTTCGGAATAATGGTAAATGCGTTCGTCAATATCGAAAAAGCATCGTCAATTTTCTTCTCATCATCCGTCTCGTTCCTCATCCCCACTTATTCTTGACAGCTCCCGCCCCGGTGGAGTATGATAAAAACCAATTCAAAAAAACAGGAGAACATAATTATGGCATATACAGTAGCAGTTATCACCGTCAGCGATCTGGGCAGCCGCGGCCAGCGGGTGGATACCAGTGGCCCCGCCATCTGCGCCATGCTGGAGAAAGCCGGTTTTACCGTTACCTACACCGCCATTGTCCCGGATGAGATCCCCCAAATCCAAACCGAGCTCACCACTGCGGCCGATGGGCGTCACATCAATCTCATCATCACCACCGGCGGCACTGGGCTTTCCCCGCGGGATGTCACCCCCGAAGCCACCTTGGCCGTCCTGGACCGCGAAATTCGGGCCATTCCGGTGGCCATGTGGGTGGAGGGCCTTAAAATTACCCCCCGCGCCATGCTTTCCCGAGCCGTAGCCGGCACCCGTGGCCGCAGCCTCATTCTCAATCTCCCCGGCTCCGAAAAAGCCGCCCGGGAAAACCTTTCCGCTGTCATCGGCGCACTGGAACACGCCATGCGTATGATCGCTGCGGAAGGCCACTAACCCCCTGTAACACCAAGGCACCGGTACCCCACTGGGATACCGGTGTCTTTTTATCACTTTTGCTTACGCCTTTACCTTCTTGGCGCATACGCTTTCGTATGTCTCCACGATCTCCTTTTCCGGGGCCTCAGTCAGCAGAGAAACCACCACCAGGGCAATGCACGCCACCACAAAGGCCGGCAGCAGCTCGTAGATGGCCCACGCGCCGCCCATCGGGGCAATCAGGTACTTCCATACAAATACCATCACGCCGCCGGCAACCATACCGGCCAGGGCGCCCCACTTGTTGCTGCGCTTCCAGAACAGCGAGAACAGCACCACCGGGCCAAAGGCCGCGCCAAAGCCTGCCCAGGCAAAGGAAACCACCCGGAATACCGAGCTGTTGGGGTCCCACGCCAGAGTAATACCGATGGCCGCAATAACCAGTACTGTCGCCCGTGCCACGATCATCTCGGTCTTGCTGCTCAGCTTGATGCCAAACACATTCTGAGAAAGATCCTGCGAAACGCTGGAAGCCGCTGTAAGCAGCTGGCTGTCCGCGGTGGACATCGTCGCCGCCAGAATACCAGAAAGGATTACGCCCGCCACAATGGCCAGCAGGGTACCGTGCTGACTCATCAGGTCCGCCAGCTTAATGATAATTGTCTCAGCATCGCTGCTGTTGGTCAGGAAGGGCACCTTGCCCGCCACCGAAACGCTATAACCGATCACACCAATAGCCACCGCAATGAACATCGAGATCACCACCCAGACGGTCGCGATCCGACGGGAATCGTTAAGCTTCTTTTCCTCCTTGATGGCCATAAAGCGCAGCAGGATGTGAGGCATACCAAAGTAGCCCAGACCCCACGCCAGCGTGGAGATGATGCTGAGCCCCCCGAAGGAAGCCGCGCCGCCGGTGGTCACATCATAGCCCTTGGTCATGCTCAGGTAGCCGGGCAGCGCCTCGGCATTGGCAATGACGGTATCCACACCGCCCGCCTGTTGGATGCCAAATACCACTACAACGATCAGCGCAATGGTCATAAAGATGGACTGGATCAGGTCGGTGAAGGAAACCGCCATAAAACCGCCCAGCACTGTATAGCCAATGACTACAATAGCGCCTATGATCATCGCGGTATGGTAATCCACCCCAAACAGGCTGTTGAACAGCGTACCGATGGCCTTAAAGCCGGAAGCGGTATAGGGGATAAAGAAAACCAGGATTACCACCGCCGCAATGGCGGAAAGCAGGTTTTTCTTATCGCCGTACCGGCGGGAGAAAAAGTCCGGCACGGTGATGGCCCCAATGCGGGCCGAATAGCGCCGCAGCCGCCGCGCCACGATAAGCCAGTTGAGGTAGGTGCCTATCGCCAGCCCGATGCAGGTCCAGGAAACCTCCGGCAGGCCGCACAGGTATGCCAGTCCCGGCAGACCCATCAGCAGGTAGCTGCTCATATCGCTGGCCTCAGCGCTCATGGCCGTCACCAGTGGGCCCATCTTGCGGCCGCCCAGGTAAAAGTCATCGCTGCTGTTGCCGCTGCCCTTTTTGCCAAAGTATACACCGATGAGCACCATGGCAATCAGGTATACCGCTATGGTTATCAGAATAACTACTTGAGAACCTAACATTTTCCGTCTCTCCTTTGGGGTTACTGTTAATATGCACGAAGTATACCACACAAATTAGTAGACGAAAATACAGAACGGCGTACAGACTTTATTCTGTACGCCAAATCGTTAAATATCATATTTTTCTCTTAATTAAAGCATTTATATATAGACGATTTTCCGTTCTGTTTATAACCAGAAAAAAATTATTTTTTCCGGAACCCTTCCAAAAACATCGGCATCATGGTTTTAGTGTATTGGGAAAGCGAATACTCCCCGCTGGAAAGGCACCAGTCGTACATCAGCCCCCGCTCAAACATGGCGTAAGCCTTCACAATCTCCCCCACTGTATAGTCGGTGGTCAGCTCGCCGTTTTCCTGCCCCTGGGTGATGATCTGCCGCAGCAGCTTATAGTAGGTACGGTTGCGGCTCAGAAGGTGCCGCTCTCCCTTGGTCACCAGCTGGCTGCTAAAAAGCCTGCTCAGCAGCTCAATGGAAACTGTATTATCAATGGTCACAAACAGCTCATAGTTCAGCCAGCACAGCAGTCCTATGCAGTCCATATCGCCGTGCTCCTGCTGCATCAGTTCCTCGTACCGCTCATCAAAGAGAACCGAAAGGGAGGAAAGCAGGGCATCCTTGCCATCAAAATAGTGATAAAACGACCCCTTGGAGGTCTCGGATTCAAAAATGATATCCTCCACCGTGGTCTCCTCATAGCCCTGTTCATAAAAGAGCTTCCACGCCGCCGCCACGATGCGGCCCTTGGTATTGCGGGTATTCTTTTTGGGCATACTGCCGCCCCCTTTCATTATGGGCTTATTTTACCACAGCGCCGCTCCCCTTGCCAAGTCCTTTCCGTCAAAATGCCCTCAGTGCTGCGCCGCCAGCACCAGTGCCGTCTCCGGCAGCGGCAGCACCGGGCTCTCCGGGTGGCCCTCATTATACCCCGCATAGAATCGTTCCGTGATCTCCCGCGGTCCCATGTCCTCGTAGATGAGAAACCCATGCCGCTCCAGCATCAGCGCCAGCTCCGGCAGGGTATAACCCTGCTCCATCGTTTCCCCCGCGCTTTTCGCCAGCGCCCGCTGCTGCCCGGCCGCATCCTCGCCGGTTCCAAAGTCCCTCATCGGGCAGTCAAAAAGCAGACTGCTCCCCTGCGAGGTGATGGCCGCCAGCCGTTTCAGCAGCGCTTCCATCGCCGCCCGCGGCAGATAAATACACCACTCCCAGCAGGGCGGTCAGGGTACGCTGTTCCGTGGCAAAGGGCGTCATCTCCAGCAGGGTCTTTTCCCAATCTTCGGCCAGGTCAACCCCCACCCGGTACACATTCCTCGGTGTAGTGATCCCCACCTCCCGCAGGCGCTTTCCCTTTTCCGCCAGCACTGCCGGTGTGTCCACCTCGTAGAAGCTCATCCGCTCCATCTCTGCTGTCTGGCGGCAGGGCAGGCTCTCCAGTCCTGACCCCAGCAGCAGTACCTGCTTCAGCCCCATGGTCAGTTCCCGACGCAGCTCCTGCTCCCACCAGGCCGCCCGCGCCAACACCGCAGGGCCCAGTTTTTGGTTCACGATGCGCCGCAGCGCTTCCTCCTGTGTCCCGGTATCCCCCGGCAGGAACCACTCCCTCCCTGCCGTCATCTGCGCCGCGATCTGCCCAAACCGCCCCTCCCCCAGCAGCTTTACCGCCAGCGGGTCATTGCAAATTTCCCCACCTTCCGCTGTATGGTACGCCCGCACAAAGGCCGAAACCTCCGCTGTCATGCTCATCTTCTCATTCATATTCTTGCCCTCCTGTTTGTTTTGTGCTTCTGCCGCACCCCTCCGGCGGGCGCCCCTGTACTTCACTCGTGCTGATCCTTCCGGACAGCCCTCGCCGCTCCGGTGCGCCCGCCTCATCACGGTATGTATTTAATACACCTATCGCCACCCCGGGACAAGACTTGATTTTTTGCCAAAAATGTGGTAATATAAACACAGAAAAAGTGCAAAAAAATTCACCCGGCCGGGCGTTTTCCGCTCCCCGTCGGGTGATTTTTTTATTTTATCTGCCCAGCAGCTCCCGCACCGCTTTGCGCAATCCGGCGGCGTCCAGGTCCATGCGGCGCAGCAGCTCCCGCCGCTTTCCGTGGTAAATCCACCGGTCCGGCAGCGCCAGCACATGCACCGGCGTTTTGCTGTCCCGCTCGGCGGCATATTGCTGCAGCAGGCTCCCCAGCCCGCCAATGGCCGCCACCTCCTCGTAGATCAACAGCGGCTTACCCTCGGCCAGCAGGGCATCCATCATTTCGGTATCAAAGGGCTTCAGGAACCTTGCGTTCACCAGCCCCATTGCGATGCCGTCCAGCTCCAGCAGCCGCCGGGCTTCCTCGGCCTCCCCCACAAAGTCCCCGTAGGAGATCACCGTCATCTCGCCCGTATGCAGCCGCTCCCAGCGCCCCACCGGCAGCGGTTCGGTGCAAAGCGCCTGCTCCTGCATGGTGTTTTTGCTGTACCGCAGCAGGTAGGGACCCTCCGTGGCAAATCCCGTGGCCAACAGCCGGGCACTCTCCGCGGCATCCTTGCCCTGTGCCAGCGTAATGCCGGGGATCGGCAGCAACAGAGAAACATCAAAGATCCCCTGGTGAGAAACACCGTCCTCCCCTATCACGCCGCACCGGTCAATGCCCACCACCACATCGCCGCCCATCCGGGCAATATCGTGGTTCACCTGGTCATATCCCCGCTGTAAAAAGGTGGAGTAGATGGTCACATAGGGCTTCATGCCGCTCAGTGCCAGGGCATTGGCCAGCACCAGCGCGTGCTCCTCGGCAATGCCCGCGTCGATAAACCGTTTCGGGTATTTTTTCGCGAATTCCGTCAGATGGGCGCCGGTGGTCATCGCCGGGGTAATGGCATAAATGCGCTCATCCTCCGCGGCCAGCTTCATCAGCGTTTCACTGATGGCCTTTCCCTGGGTGGTACCGCCGGCCACCGGCCGCCGCCCGCTTTGGGCATCAAAGGCCCCCACCCCGTGCCAGATACCATCGGGGTCATCCCGGCAAAAATCGCACCCACGCCCCTTTTCGGTAACGACATGCAGCAGCACCGGCTTCTCGGTCTCCTTTGCCACCCGCAAAAAGGCGTCCAGCTCTCCCAGGTCATGCCCATTCACCGGCCCGTAGTAGGTAATGCCCATCTCCTCAAAAAGGGCGCCGTCCCGCAGGTACAGCCGCTTCAGGTCCTCTTTTACCTGCTCCACGCCGTGCACCATGGCGTCCCCCACCACGGGGATGCGCCGCAGCGCCGCCTTGGTGCGGCTTTTGGCGCTGCGGTAGCCGCGGTGCAGTCTTATCCGCTCCAGCGAATTGTGCAGCGCCCCCACATTGGCGCTGATGCTCATGCGGTTATCGTTCAGTATGATGATCAGCGGCTTTTGGTAGTCCCCGATGTGATTGAGCGCCTCATAGGAAAGGCCGTTGCCCATCGCACCGTCGCCCACCACCGCGATCACCGCATTTTTTTCTCCTTTAGCGTCCCTTGCCATCGCAAAGCCCAGCGCCGCCGAAAGCGCCGTACCGGCATGGCCGCCCTCGTAGCAGTCGTGGGGGCTTTCCGTCCGGCACTGGAACCCCGAAAGCCCGTCGGTGCAGCGCAGCGTATCAAATTCCGCCGCCCGTCCGGTCAGCAGCTTATGGGTGTAGCACTGGTGCCCCACATCAAAGATGAGCTTATCCCGCGGCACCTCAAAGACGCGGTGCAGCGCCACCGTCAGCTCCACCAATCCCAAATTGGAGGAAAGGTGCCCGCCGGTATGAGATACACCCTCTATGATAAATTCCCGCAGCTCTCCGCACAGCTTCTGGAGCTCTTTCTCATCCATCCGCCGCAGAAAAGTCGGGTCCTTGATCTCTTTTACATTCATTCATTCGGTTCCTTTTTTAGGTAAAATTCCGCCAGCTCCCGATCCTCCGGCGTCGTGATCTTCAAATTCCTGCAGCTGCCCGGCACCAGCTTTACCCGTCGGCCGGCGCGCTCCAACAGCATGCAGTCATCCGTGATCTGTCCTCTTTCTGGCCCATCGCCCAGTGCCCGGTGCAGCGCCAGCAGCTCCTCCCGGTAAAAGGCCTGCGGCGTTTGAACAAGCCATGTCCGGCTGCGGTCGGTTGTCACCTCCGCATAGCCTTCTTCATCCGCCAGCTTTACGGTATCCCGGCTCGGGGTAGCAATGGTCGCTCCGTCCGCCTCCTCCAGCGCCGCCAGGCAGTCCTCCAGCATCCGCTCGGTCACCAACGGCCGCGCCCCATCCTGGATGAGCACCACCTCGCCCCGGGCCGCCGCCAGTGCCTTCTCCACCGAAGCCGCGCGGTCAGCCCCGCCGGTCACTACTGTCACCGGCTTTTGCAGGCAAAGACCCTCCGCCAGCTTTCGCAGGGCCGCTTCCTCACCGGCTTTGGCCGCCAGCACCACTTCATCCACCACATCCGCAGCCATGAATACCCGCAGGCTGTATTCCAGCACCGGCCGGCCCAGCAGTTCCACCAGCGTCTTGTTTTCACCGGTGCCGTAGCGGGTGCTGCTTCCCCCCGCCAGTATGATGCCGCTTACCATCGCTTTTCTCTCCCTTCTTGCGGCGGTCGCCCTCCGCTTTGTCTCGGGCCGGCCGCCTGTGTTCCACAGGCCGTCCGGCCCTCGCTCGCTGCGGGCGACCGCCGCTGCTTTCCGCTTATCCGGGTCCGTTTATCCCCCGGCAGCAGATCGCCCAGCGGCTTTCGGCCATTTTCTCCGCCGCCACTTTGGCTGCATCTTCCTCCGGGAATATTCCAAATACCGCGCTGCCGCTGCCGGTCATCATCGCCGCCAGGGCTCCGCTTTGCCGCAGCTCCTGCCGGATCTCACTCAGCTCCGGCAGGGCGGTCACTTCCTCAAATACATTGTAAAGGCTGCCGCACAGCCCCGCCAGGTCGCCCTTTTCCAGCGCCTTTGCCGCCTCTTGGGTGGTAAAGCGCTGCCGCAGGCTCTCTCCCATCTCGTCGATCCGCCGGTACATGGCCGGGGTGGAGCACCCCGCCTTCGGCTTGGTGATCACCAGCCACAGCGGCAAATGGCTTTCCACCGGGGTCAGTCTCTCCCCGATCCCGGCCGCTGCCGCCGCCCCGCCATCAATGCAGAACAGCACATCAGCGCCCAACTCCGCCGCCAGCGCCCGCAGCCTTTCACGGCCCAGGCCCAGCCCGTACAGCCGGTCTATCCCGCGCAGGTAGGCCGCCGCGTCGGTGCTGCCGCCGCCCAGTCCCGCCTGGGTGGGGATATTCTTTTCCAGCGTCACGGCAACTCCGCCAAGGTTCGGGAACTCCCGCCGCAGCAGCCGGTCCGCCCGGGTGATGATATTCTCCTCCGCCGGGATCCCGGCCGTTTCATTCAGCCAAAAGCCGCGCTCCCGCTGTTCCAGCGTCAGCTTATCGCACAGGCTCACACTTTGGAACAGCGACTCGATGGTGTGGTAGCCATCCGCCCGCCGGCCAGTCACCGTCAGAGTCAGGTTTACCTTGGCATAGGCCGCCTCCATCACCCTTCGCATGGTCCGTCCTCCACTGTCAGGATGCACAGCACCGAAATGCCCAGTCCTTTTCCGCAGTCGGTCAGTCCCTCGCCGGTGGTGGCGGTAATACCGATGGCCGCGGACTCCACCCCCAACAATTCAGCAATCTTTTCCCGCATTGCGGGGATCATCGGGCTGATCTTCGGCCGCAGGCACTCCATCGAAATGCTGAGGTGGACGATTCTCCCCTCCAGTGATTTCAGGGCTTCCAGCAGGTATTCCGCTGAATCGGTGATGCCGCTTTGGCACATCTCATCGGCCACCCTGCCCAGTATATTCCGCCCGGTAATACCGGAAACGGCATTGGTGATGGCATGCAGCACCACATCACCATCGCTGTTGGCCAGCAGTCCCACCTCTCCGGGGAACACCACACCGCCCAAAATCAGCGGTTTGCCAGGCGTTTCCTCAAAGCGGTGGCTGTCCTGCCCGATCGCTGCCTTCATATGGCTTTTCACCTCGTTTTCATCCATTCCTCCGTCCTGTGACGGATCTCCTCGTCCAGCGCCAGCACCTCGTCTATGCTGCCCGGCTCGCAGGGGGTATGCTGCCGCAGCATCTCCTCCACCCCGCGGGGGATATCGGTAAACCGCAGCCCTCCCGCCAAAAAGCGGGCTACCAGCACCTCGTTCGCCGCATTCAGGACCACCTGGGCACTGTGTCCACTCTTGGCCGCCTCTATGGCCAGCCGCAGGCAGGGGAACTTCTCTTCATCCGGCGCCTTAAATTCCAGCGCCTTCATCGCAAAAATATCCAGCCGGTGTGGAGCCGGCATCCGTTCCGGATAGGAGAGCGCATATGCAATGGGAATCTCCATATCCGGCGGGGCAATATTCGCCATAATACTGCCGTCCCGGAATTCCACCATCGAGTGAATGATGCTCTGCCGGTGAATGACCACCTGCACCTTTTCTACCGGCACATTAAAGAGCCACCGGGCCTCGATGACCTCAAAGCCCTTGTTCATCATGGTGGCGCTGTCTATCGTGATCTTGGGTCCCATCTTCCAGGTGGGGTGCCGCAGCGCCTCCTCCGGGGTGATATCATCGGTAATTTCCTTCTCAAAAAACGGTCCGCCGGAAGCTGTCAGCAATATTCGCTCGATCTCTGCGTGTTTTTCTCCCCGCAGGCACTGCATGATGGCACTGTGCTCACTGTCCACCGTCAGCAGGGTGGCGCGGCATTCTTTGGCCGCTTCCATTACCAGGCGGCCGCCCGCCACCAGCACCTCCTTATTGGCCAGCGCCACTGTTTTCCCGTTTTGGATCATATTCCAGGTCGGACGAAGTCCCGCCACCCCTACCAGCGCCGAAACTCCGATATCAAAGTCCGTCAGCCGGCTGATCGCCTCCATGCCGGCCTCGCCCCAGTATACATCCAGCCCCGGGAACAGTTCACGCAGCGCCGCGGCATCCTTTTCTTCGACGATATACACATGCCGGGGGGTAAATTCCCGTATCTGCTCGGTAAGCCGCTGCAAATTATGTCCTGCCGTAAGGATGGAAACCGCAAATCGATCCCGCTCCCGCCGCACCACATTCAGGGTGCTGCACCCTATGGAACCGGTACTGCCAAAAATGGCAAGCTCTTTCATCTGGTTTCCTCCCTTTGGCTTTTGCTTGATTTTTAATTATACCATAGGCCCGGGCCCTTTATCAACCGCAGGCCCGCATTTTGCTCCTTTGCGGGTTTTTGCAGACCGCAGGCTTACGGCCCGCACTTCCCTGCCAAAAGGCGGCAAGGCATACCGCCCCGCCGCCTGCTATTCGGGTTTATTCCGCCACCGGCCGGATGATCCCCATCGGGGTCTGCTCGTGGCTCTGCCCCAGGGGGTTATCCCGCAGGATCGCCGCCATCAATCCACGGTCGGTGGAAAGGGGCGCCGCGCCCATAATGACACCGCCGATGTCGTTGATATCGGTGATCAAAACAGGCTTGCCCAGCACGGCGTAAATTTCCGCCGCCACCTTATCGGGGTCCGCCGGGCCCAGCACCACATACTCGTTGTAGGGCGGCAGTGTGCAGTCACACGGCCCGTCAATGGAACGCGCCTTTTCCCCTGCCACCTTGTAGAACCACCCGCGGATGCCAAACAGCTTACCCACCGCGGAAACGGCAGCCGCCACCAGGATGCGGAAAGTCCCGCATTCTCTTATGGCCATCTCCATCGTCTCCGGGATGCCCAGCCCGATGCCGTAGGGCGTTTTCAGCACAAATTTACACAGGAACTTCGCCAGTGGCCGGGGCTTGATCTCCTTCATGGGGATTGCCCGCTTTTGGGTGCAGGCCACCGCCTTTTCGGTGATAAACAGGGTATCGCCCTCCTGCATTTCAGGGGCGGCGTATTTCATCACCACATCGGTAATGTTGTCCGCATCGGTGATGACATGAGTCTTGATGCACAGGCGGCGGTACTGCTTTCCCTCCACCTCTATCATCTCATTTTTTCCAGGATTAACTACCATCTGCTCCCCTTCCTCTCTTTTTGCGTCCGCTGCTTTTGGGTGCGGCAGACCCGCTTTTTATGCGCATTATTATAGCACCGTCTTTTTCCTCATGCAATGCTTTCGCCCAAATAACAAAGCAGCGCCGTCACCAGGCCCCGCAGCCGCCATTCTCCGGCGTCCGCCGGCAGGAACACACACTCCCCAGCCCGTACCGGCTTGGTTTCGCCGCCGCACAGCAGTTCTCCCTCTCCGGCCGTCACCAGCAGCCCGGCAAAGCTCTCCCCATCGCAGCAGCCCGCGGCTTCGTTCTGCAAAAGATCCACCGTAAAGTTTTTATGCTGTCCCAGGTGCCCGCCAAAGTCCCAGTCCTGTTCCACCGGACCGGGCTTCAGCACCGCCAGCGATCGCTCCACATGCAGGGGCCTCGGCTTACCGTCCGCCCCCAAGCGGCCATAGTCATACAGCCGGTAGGTCACATTGGAGCTCTGCTGGATCTCCGCGATCACCATCCCCGCCCCAATGGCGTGCACCGTCCCCGGCGGAATGTAAAAAACATCCCCCGGCTGCACTGGCACCCGCCGCAGCAGGTCGATCAGGGTATTTTCGGCCAAGCTTTTCTCTATTTCGTCCCGGCTCACCGCCCGGGCAAAGCCATAATACAGCGACGCGCCCGGTTCCGCCTCCAGCACCATCCACATCTCCGCCTTGCCGCTTTGGTGTTCCTCCCGCCTGGCGTATTCGTCATCCGGGTGCACCTGCACCGAAAGATCCCTCTTCGCGTCGATGATCTTCACCAGCATCGGGAACTCCTCAAATTCCGCGCACCGCGTCCCAAAGAAGTTCCCCGGATATTTCAGGGCGGCCTCCGGCAGCGTCAGGCCCTTCATTTCGCCCTCAGCCAGGCGGCTCATGCCGTCCGGGTGGCAGGAAAGCACCCAGGCCTCCGCCAGCGGCTCACAGTCGCTTTCGATATGATATTTTTCCCGCAGCTTCTCGCCGCCCCACAGGTAGTCCTTACAGGCAGGCGTCAGCTTCCACATCGGCATTTCGTTTCCTCCTTCGGGCTGTTATTCCACCGCCATCCGCAGCAGGGTGCCCTCCGGCAGCGGCTCCGGGTAGTCCATCATAAAGGGCGCCGCGGCATGGGGCACACAGTCCACCGGCTGGCCCTCGGCGTCATACAGCTTTTCCGGGGTAAAGGTCCTTACTCCCTGCAGTGGCAGCACCAGCTCCAGCGGCTGCCCCACCGCGAATTTATTCCTCTGCACGCACAGCAGGCGCCGGTTTTCGGCATCGTAGCCGGTCACTACCCCGGCTACCTCCCACCGGCGGATATACCCGCCCGTTTCATAGCATTGTCCGGCCTCCGGCGGTCCAAACAGGAACCCGGTGGTATAGTCCCGGTGGCTCACCTTGGTCACTTCCTCCCGCAGCCAGTCCGGGCAGCGGTAATGCTCCGGATCCCGCCACATCAGGTCGGTGGCGGCCCGGTAGGCCCCGGCGGTCACCGCCGTATAGTAGGCCGATTTCGCCCGTCCCTCGATCTTGAAGGAATGAACCCCCGCTTTCGCCAGCTTATCCAGGTACTCGATGAGGCACAGGTCCTTGGCGTTTAGGATATAGCTGTAATGGCCGTCCTCCTCCACCGGGTAGTACTGCCCGGGGCGCTTTTCCTCCATCAGGGCGTACTTCCAGCGGCAGGGCTGGGTGCAGGCGCCCCGGTTGGCGTCCCGCCCGGTCAGGTACTGCGAAAGCAAACACCGTCCGGAAACACTCATGCACATGGCCCCATGCACAAAGACCTCCACCTCCAGCTCCCGCGGGATGCGGCGGCACAGTTCCTCTATTTCGGTCAGCGGCAGCTCCCTTGCCAGCACCACCCGCCGGGCGCCCAAACGGAACAGCTCGGTTGCGGTGAGCCGGTTGGTAACGCCGGCCTGGGTGGAGATATGCAGCTCCAGCTCCGGCACAGCCCGGTGGGCGGCCATCAGCACCCCTATATCGCTCACAATGGCAGCGTCCACGCCCATCTCATGCACCTCGGCCAGGTACCGGGGCAACAGGTCGGCCTCCTCATTGTTCAGCAGGGTGTTGCAGGTCAGGTAAAGGCGCTTGCCCATTTGGTGGGTCAGCTTCACCGCCTCGGCCAGCTCCTCCTGGGTAAAGCTCCTGGTCCCCGCGCGCATGTTAAAGAGCTTGCCGCCCAGATATACCGCGTCCGCCCCAAAGCGCAGTGCCGCTTCCAGTCGTTCCTGGTCGCCCGCCGGCGCCAGGACTTCCGGTTTCTTGTCTATCATCGTGTTATTTTCTCCTGTTTACAGCTTCACCTGGATGGAACGGCCCACTTCCAGCGCTTTTTCCTCGCCCTGCAGGGCCGCCAGCAGGTACAGCGCAAAGGTCATGGCATTGCCGGCGCCGTTCGCGGTGATGATCTTTCCATCCTGCTGCAAAGGGGCCGCCGTATAGGTACCGTGGTACTTTTCGTCGTTCTCAAAGCCCGGATAACAGGTATATTTCCGGCCGTGCAGCAGGCCGTTTTCTCCCAGCACGCTGGGGGCGGCGCAGATGGCCGCGACCCACAGATCCTCCTGGGCAGCATAGGCCAGCCCCTCCTGGATGGTCAGCGACTCTCCCAGATGGGTGGTACCGGGCATTCCGCCGGGCAGCACCATCATATCGATCTCATCCGGGATGACATCCTCCTCGGCGATATCGCACCCCACCGGGATGCCGTGAGCGCCGGTGATGGTCTTGCCGCCGATGCCCACCGTTTTTACGGTCACGCCGCCCCGCCGCAGAATATCCACCGGGGTCAGCGCCTCCACTTCCTCAAAGCCCTCTGCCAAAAATACATAAGCTGTCATCGTCGTTTCCTCCTTGCATCGTTTCTGCCGTCCGGGGACATTCCCGCCCCCTTCGGCAGATGAATTTTTATTCTATTTCCAAGCGCCGCAGGATCATCCTGCCACGCCATTTCATCCTTTGCTGTCGTAACATCGCCCTTCGGCAAATTCATTCTCGTCCTGCTCCCAGTGCTTCCGAATTACCTCATTGTGCCTTTCCGTTCGTCTACATCGAGCTCAGGCCTTCAGCAAATTTATTTTCGTTCTATTCCGGGTACCGCCGGGGGTTCCGCCGCGCCCTTTTCAGTCCATCGCCAGCGGGGTATATATCTCCCCCGGCAGGCCGATTTCCGCCGTTTCGCGCGCCATCATCATCGGCTCGGTCCGCAGGCCGTCCGCCGGCTCCGCGCCCGGCAGCGCCAATCGCAGCTCCCGGCTTCCCAGCGCTTTGCACAGTCCCTCCAGTGCCTGCGCCCGCAGGGTTTCGGGGCACAGCAGCTCCCGCACCAGTGGGGTCTCTCCCTCGCGGCTCACCGCAGCGCAGCCCCTTGGCTGTTCCGGGGCTCCCAGCAGCCACAGATCACCGCCGTACAGCTTCATCCATCCCTTTTGGGTGGCAAGCCCCTCTTTTCCCCAGTGCAGCCCCCAGGGGGCCATTTTTCGCCGGATGGCGTCATACTGTTCCGGTTCCGCCGGGGCACAGGTTAGGGGCTCTCCGCCCCCCGCGGTAAATTGCCCCACCCCCACGGTGCTGCAATCGGCAAAGCCATTTTTCCGGTAGAATTGCCGGTTCTTTTCACTATCCGGCCGCAGCAGTGCGGCGGCTTCCCCCTGCTCGGCCATCCACCGGCAGCAGGCTGCCAGCAGCCCGCCGCACAGACCCTGTTTTCGGTAGTCGGGGTGGGTGGCTACCCCGTAGAAATACCGCGCTTTCCACTCTCCCTCCGGCAGCGCAATGGTCACCGGCATGGCCACCAGCATAGCCGCCGGTATTCCGTCCCGCTCAGCTTTCCACAGCGCGTCCCCGCACCGGGAAAAAACATACTCCATCTCCGGGGCGGCCTCCTCCCCAAAGCACCGCAGGAAGATCTCCCGCAGGCGGGGCAGGTCCTTTTCCCCGGCCGGGGCATAGGTCACATGCGGCATGGCGGCTCCTTTCCGGCTCATTTTGCCTCTCGGGTTACATATTTCTCCAGCAGCATCACCGGGCAGTAGGATTCCTTGCTGCGCCGCAGCCCCTCGTCCCCGGTGTCCTCCTCCCGGTTGATAAACACAAGTCCGGGATACTTCTGCTTCATCATCTTGGCCATTTCCCGGCACACCATGGGATAGGCGCCGGGCTCCTCGCCATCCGCCTTTTCGATGTTCTCATCCATCATCGTTTCGTTGATCATACTGGCAATGGCAAAGCCGTAGATCTTTCCCCCGGCCGTCAGCACACCACCGGTCATTTCCAGCTCCTCCAGCTCCCGCAGGGCACAGCGAACCACGCAGCCCTCCTTGTGCAGTCCCTCGTCGCCGCCCTCGTTTTCCACCTGCCACCGGCGGTGGAATTCCAGCACCGCTTCCATATTTTCGGCAGTGATGGGCTCAAATTTCCAGTCGGGGTGCGCCGCCTCAAAGCGGTTGCAGAAGTTCCGCTTGCCGTGCAGCTTTTTGCCGGCATAGGTCATCAGCTTATCGGCCTCGTAGATGTACTCAGCGTCATCCCGGCTGGATTCATAGGTAAATTCGCCGGGGTAGTTCGCCTCCAGCCACGCCTTTTCGGTGGGTAGCAGTCCAAAGAACCACAGCTTCTTGCCGTTCTCCTTGGCGTCCTGCCGCAGCAGCTCTATCCCCTCCCGAAGATCGCCGTCCCCGTAGGGGAAGCCATAGCCGTCCTCCCGGCCGCTTTTGGTAAACAGCCACTCGCCGGTCAGGCAGTAGCGGGTCTGGTAGATGCCGCTCCACAGGTACATGGTGGCAAAGCTCTGGTAACAGGCGCTGTGATGCTTTTTGCCCAAAAAGGGCAGCAGGTCCCGCCGGGCTTCCAGTGTGATCGGTTTGAAATTCAGCATAAAACTCCTTGGATTTTGTAATTTTTCTTATCTTTTCGGCAAAGTCCCTCGCACGCATTTCAGCGATACGGTTCAGCGTCCTCCCTGCCGGGAAAAGGTACTGTTTTTTATTCCAGTCCCAGCGCAAGACAGTTTTTCAGCAAAGTCCTCCGCACACTCTCCGGCGGCATTCGGCACCGGCCGTGTCCCCCGGCCCTGAGGTTCTTCTGCCTGCCCCAAGCTCCGGGCCCTGGGGATGCAATGTCCCCCCTGCCGGGCAAAGGCGCTGTTTTTTATTCCAGTCCCAGCGCAAGGCGGATCTTTTCAGCAATGACCTCCCGCGGGAGCATCCGGCCGTTTTCAGTGCAGTTCAGCACCAGCCAGCCCTGCTTTTCGGCGCCGTACAGGGCGGCGTCACGGCAGTGCTGCAGGTAGGCAAAGTCCGCCTCGTGGATATCCCGCTTGCTTTCATCGCCGTGGTAACGCTCGGAGAGCAGCCGGCGGGAAACCTCCGGGTCCACATCCAGGTACACCACCGCCGTGGGGCGGGGCAGCCCGGCTTTGTTGTATTCCACATCGCACAGCCATTCAAGGAAGCTGTCCCACTCCTCCTTCGGCAGCCGGGACATCTGGTGCGGGATATTGGAGGTGGAGTAGCGGTCCGCCACCAGTATTTTGCCTGCTTCATAGTCCGGGCGCCAGTGGCGGCAGTAGCTGGCGTAACGGTCCACCGTGAAAAAGAGCGAAGCCCCGTAGGGGTTCACTTCCTCCAGCGTGCCTATCTCCCCATGGAGATACATCTTGACCAGCGTGCTGGAGGGGTCGTTATAGTCCGGGAAGGAAAGCTTCCGGCAAGGAATGCCCTTCCCGGTGAGATAATCGGTCAGCAGGGTGGCCTGGGTGGCCTTGCCGCTGCCATCCAGCCCCTCTATCACATACAGCTTGTGTTCCATATTCTGTCCTCCTCATTCCCTTTTATTGCGGGTACGGTAAATGAGATAAACCACCACCGCCGCGATGAGCACCACACCCGTCGCCGCAAAAAGCCCCATGCTCTCGGCCGCCCGGTCCTGCATCAGCCGCAAAAAGCTGGCCGCCGCCAGCACCAGTGCCGCCAGGCACAGCACAAAAGCCGGCATCCGTTTATCCATGGGCTTCTTCCCTCATTCTGGCGTATTTTTCCCGCATTTCAGCGGCTTTTCCGCAGGTCATTTTGCCCTCCGGGCAGCCGCCCCGCACACAGCCCGGCCCCGCGTTTTTGAAAAGATGCGGCGCCACGGAAAGGCACAGCCGCAGCATCTGGTCGGCCACCTCTCTTATCTCCCACTGGGCACGCTGGCAGCACCGCAGCTCAAAGAAGTTCATCAGGCTGCGGGCGTTCATCGTCACTATCATCTTGGTATCACAGGCATTGGGCAGCACAAACCGTGCGTCCTCTATGGCGGTTTTCTCCGCCCGGCTGGCGGCCGCCTTGGGGCTCAGGCCCTCGGCCAGCAGCTCCTTTTCCCGGCGGGCCTTCAGCAGCTCGGCTATTTTCTGGTAGTGGGCAATGCTCTCCTGCATCGCCAGCTCAAATTCCTCCCTCGCCTCCGGTACTTCGGCGATCTGCGGCGGCACCACCACCTCAAAGTCATTTTCCCGAACATACCGCTGGCTCTGCACACTGAAGGACGCAATGCGGTGCCGGGTGATCTGTGCCAGCAGGGCACGGCTCACGCCCTCAATGCCGAAGGTAAAAACCGCGTGCTCTATGGGGCTCTGGTGGCCCAGGCCCGCCAGCATCTCCACAAATTCCCCGGCCTTTTCGGGGGTCAGCTTTTCCTGCACCTGGGCTATGGTGGCCGGGCTGTAGCACAGCCGCGCGGCCGAAGCGATGGTCATTTCCGGATCCGGAGTATGGGTGATAAGGGTGACCTTTGGCATAGTATTTCCTCCTTGCAGGGAATTATCGTTTTTCCAGCCGGGCAAAGGTGGCCATCAGCCGCTTGGCGCCGACTTTATCGAAATGGATGGTGAGAAGATGATCGCCTCCCATCGGCTCTATCTTGAGGATGGAACCCTCCCCGAAGGTCTTGTGATAGACTCGGTCGCCGGTTTTCAGGGTAAAGGGCTCGGCGGCAGGGACGGCGGGCCGGGGCCTGGGAGCCGCCGGGGCCGGGGCGGGGCTGCTGCCCAGCTTATTGGGCCGGTAAACGGTGGTCTGCCGGGCACCGTAACCGGAGCCATAACCGGTCCCTTCGCCATAGCCGCTGTGATAGCTGCCAAAGCGCTCAGTCTCATCCTCGGTTTTCATCAGCTCTCCGGGGATCTCCCCCACAAAGCGGGAGGGACGGTTTCGGGTGGTTCGGCCGAAGAGCATCCGCTGGGCGGCCCCGGTGAGGTAAAGCTCCCGTTTGGCTCTGGTGATGCCGACATAGGCCAGGCGGCGTTCCTCCTCCAGCTCGGTCGGCTCGTAGATGGCCTGCTGGCCGGGGAAGATGCCCTCCTCCATGCCTGTGATGAAAACATAGGGGAATTCCAGGCCCTTGGCGGAATGGAGGGTCATCAGCACGACCTTGTCATCGTCCTCCGAGAGATTATCCAGATCGGTGTAAAGGGCGATCTCCTCCAAAAAGCCGGAAAGGCTGGGCTCCTCGGTCTCCTCCATGTACTTCAGGATGGTGGTCTTGAGCTCGCCGATGTTCTCCAGCCGGCCGCGGCTTTCCATATCGTTTTTGGCCTCCAGGGCTCTTACATAGCCGCTTTGGTCCAGCACCTGCTCCAGCGTTTCGATGAGGGGGACCTCATCCACCGATTCGGCAATGCCGTCCATCATGGCGGTAAACTCCATCAAGGCACGGGATTTACCGGAAAGAGGGGCATATTCCTCGGCCGTCTGCAGGGTGCGGTACAGCGATTGGCCCAGGCTATCCGCCACCTGCTGGGCGGTATTCATGGTGGCCTCGCCAATGCCCCGTTTGGGCTCATTGATGATGCGGCGGAGCCGCAGGGTGTCATCGGGGTTATTCAGCACCGCCAGATAGGCCAGAATATCCTTGACCTCCTTGCGGTCGAAGAACTTGAGGCCGCCGATGATGCGGTAAGGGATCCCCTGCCGGATGAACATCTGCTCCAAGGTGCTGGAAAGGGCGTTCATTCGGTACAGGATGGCATGGTCACTGTATTTGGCGCCTTTTTCGTGGTTTTTGCGGATGGTGGAGGCGATGAAGTGGGCCTCCCGCTGCTCATCGGCCGCCTTGTGGTACAGCACCTTCTCTCCCCTGCTGTTTTGGGTCCACAGGGTCTTGCCCTTGCGCTGGCTGTTGCGGCTGATGACGGCATTGGCGGCATCCAGGATAGTGCCGGTGCTGCGGTAGTTCTGTTCCAGGCGGATGACCTTGGTTTGGCCGAACTGCTGCTCGAAGGAGAGGATGTTTTCAATGGTGGCACCGCGGAACTTGTAGATGCTCTGGTCGTCATCGCCGACCACACAAAGATTGCCATGGGCGGCAGCCAGCAGGCTGACCAGCAAATACTGGGCATGGTTGGTATCCTGGTACTCATCCACCATGATGTACCGGTAGCGGCGCTGGTACTTTTGCAGCACCTCCGGGAACTGCTGGAACAGCTTGACCGTCAGCAGGATGATGTCATCAAAATCCAGGGCGTTAGCGTCTTTCAGCATCTGCTGGTAGCGGCCGTAAACCCGGGCTGTCACCTGCAGGGCAAAGTTATCCCCCGCCGACTGGCGCAGCCCTTCCGGGGTGAGCATTTTATCCTTGGCGCGGCTGATATTGCCCAGCAGGGCCTTGGGCGCGAAGTTTTTATCGCTGATGTGGAGCTCGGCCATGGCGTCTTTGATGACCCGGACGGAATCATCGGTATCGTAGATGGTGAAATTGCGGCCATAGCCCAGCACTTCTATCTCGCTGCGGAGGATGCGGGAGCAGGCCGCGTGAAAGGTGGCGGCGTGCACATCCTCGCCACGGGTGCCCAGCATGCCCGCCAGGCGCGCGCGAAGCTCGCCCGCGGCTTTATTGGTGAAGGTGATGGCCAGAATATTCCAGGGGGCGGGGACATCGTGGGCGATGAGCTGCCCGGCCCGCTCCATGTAGCTGCCATCGGCGGCGGCCAGCTCCAGGATGCGCCAATCCTCCTCGCTGAGGGGGGGCATATCATCCTGCCGGACGGAGGCGAGGCCGAACTGGAGCAGGCAGGCGATGCGGTGGATGAGGACGGTGGTTTTTCCGCTGCCGGCCCCGGCCAAAATGAGAACCGGGCCTTCCACGGCCAAGACGGCCTGCCGCTGCATGGGATTGAGGTGGGAAAAGCGCCGCTGCAGGATGGCGCGCTTTAGCTGCTGGTAGGTTTGGTTATCGTGCTGGGGCATGGTGGTCTCCTTTTATCGTCTCGAAAATTTTTCGCAAATCTCCAAAATAGTCCAAAATAGATTGTACCACAAAAGGGCGGCGGAAGAAAGTGCCGGGAGAGATTTTTTGCGGCGAAAAGCTCCCCCCCACTAATACGGCAAAATGGGCCTTTCTTTGCAGGTGAGAGGTTAATATTTCACTTTTTTTCACGAAAAATTTACGATTGCGGAAAAATGTGGGGGTAATTTAACTAAATACTGGGCTATATTTACAGCAAAATGACAGCAAAAAAGGAGCCCCCGAAGGGGCCCCAAATAGAGGGGGATCGCGTTATTTTTTGCGGAGGACGGCAGCGGAGCCAAGCAGTGCCATAACGGCCGCGGCAACCGCCACGCCTACAAAGTCATTGGCGCCGGTGGAGGGGTTTTTCTGATCCTCGGCGGGCTTGGGGGTGGTATCCTCGGAGGGGGTGATGATGACGATTTGGGTGGGCTTCTCTTCGACTGTAAGTGTCAGGTTTTCTTCACTCATATTGTTTTTGTTGCCCCAAAGAGTCGAGCCTGTGTTTTTGCCGGGAGCAAAACCATTAACGGTATTGTTTTTGGCGGTAAGGTGATAAGTTGCATTATAATCGTTGCCGATTTCGATAGCGGCTTTTCCGGCTGCACCGTTTTGACGGTCATTAAAGGTGCAGTTATTTACCACAAGGTTGGTGGGGTTTTTGGCAGTAGCCTGGCCATACAGCAGAATGGCCTTGCCGTTGGTATTAAAGGTGCAGTTGGTAAAAGTTACTGTTGTTCCGCCCCATGTCCAGATGGAATACTGATTGTCCATAGTGTTATTAAAGGTACATCCGGTAAAGGTTGCTGCGCCGTAAAGCGTCAGCTTCCCGGTGATAGTGCAGTTATTGAATGTCAAAGCGCTGCAAACGATGCCATCAAAATTGCCCTCACCTGCTTTGACCGTGACATTCTCAAAAGCAAACTTGGAGCCTCTCTGATAATTAAGCATGCCACCCTCAGCATTTATTGCGTTTTGAATTACATCAACCGTCTGTGTTCCATTGCCGACAATCTTGACATTCCGGCTATTGTTATTTTCATTGGCAATACCATTTGTCAGATAAACCGTAACTCCGGGTTCCAAATTGATTGTAGTGGGATCAGTCCCATTGGCTGCCGCTTTAATGGCATTATCAAGAGAATCATACTCCGTATCACCAATCTTGGCAACACAAGATGATGCAGCGGTATCCGCCAGGGCGGTGGTGGGCAGCAGGACGGCTGCCATGAGCAGCGCCAGTGCCAGGCTTAAAAACTTCTTCATAAAAATTGACCTCTCTTTCTTTTTTTGCATCCCGCAGGTGGGTTTGTGTTTGCTGGCGCAAACACAAAATATCCACATGTGGATATGATTGGTATAAACAGGTTACCACTTTTGGGCAGGGTATGTCAACTATTTGGGAGAATTTTGGAGGAACACACAAAATGGAAGAGTTTAATTTAGCAAAAAATGCTCAGATTTTTGCCATCGCAGAAGAGCTTATACAATGGCATTAAACAGGACGGCTACTGCAAACTGCACCAGCATATAGACAGCGAGGACTGCAACGCCCTTTGTAAAAAGGAATTTCTTGTCGATCTCCTCCCTGCCGAGAATATAGGCCGCCGCCACAGAACCGGACGGGAAAAGAAATGCGACCGAGGCACAGGTGCTGATGACCGTAAGGGTTACCGTTGGGTCAATCTTTATCCCCTGTTCCATCATTCCACAAACAATGGGGACAATAATCGGTGTCATTCCCATGGTAAGCACATTACCGTTTACCACCTGTGTAACAACGGTGATGAATACCACACAGATCAGCAGCAGCATAATGGCGCTTTGTCCCCCAAAGATGGGAGCGAATACCGAGACAAGCCAGCTATTGATGCCAAGAGAAGCATCGGTACATGCCCTACCCAGCATGGTCATGGCGCCGATGAGTGCCACCATAGGCCAAATGGAAGCATCCCGCAGGAGAGCCGGTGCATTCATGATCGGCTTGCCGTTTCTCCTTATCACATTAAATATGACCAGAGGAACAGCCCAGATCAAGCTGGTATCCAGAGATTTGATGAACGCATACCCCGGGAAGTTCTTTGGCAGCAGGTAAAGAATGAACAGATAGACCATGCAGAACAAAAACGACCCTATTCCCACCTTCATCTCAAAGCTGAAGCTATCTGGAGTTTTATTGAACTGCTCTATTTGGTCCGATTTTATATCCTTTAATCTGCTGATATCGACCTTGAAAACATACTTCATACAGAGGACAAGCACCGCGAAGAAGCTTATCCATGTAACGATCTGGATAGCCATGTATGTCCATCTGTTGAATTGACAGCCATATGGCTCCAGCATGGAATCGAAAAAACCGACGACGACCAAAATAAGTCCCTGGAACGGAAGCAGATACTTGCCGTAGGAGGAGGTGTACATATACAGCAGGCCGAACTTCATAAACTGGTCGTCCTTCTGATAGCCGCACACCTTTGCAATGCTCTCAAAAAGGCCAAATATCAACAGAAAAAATGCTGCGCCATTGACCACCGTAGAAACCAAAAAGCCAGCCAGCATAAGCATAAACATAAACATGCCGGGTCTTCCCTTGGTGATTTTAAGCGAAAGGAGTTTCTTGGCAAAGACATCCATTGCCCCAGTCTGTCTTAAATACACGCAAAGCGCACCAGCAAAAATAAGCTGGAAGGTCACTCCGGAGCCGATCCATCCGCTGAGGAGCTCGCTTGCTTTGTAATAACCATGCAAAACAAAAGCCAGAAGCGCAAACAACGAGCTGGAGAACAAATCACAACCCACGCAGGTCATAAAAATGGTGCCGATAAATACGCCAAGAATCTTTATCCCCATCTCCGACATCCCGCCAAAGGTGGGGCAAACCAATCCAAAAAAATACATAAACGCAATGCCGATCAAGGTTTTACCGTATACTGCGCCGTTGCCTTTTGTCACAGTACTCATATCATTCTCACTTCTCCTTTTGTGAAGCTTTTGAATTCAGCGGTGCCCGCCGGGACGGCCTAATTGCTGGTCATTTCAGAACCTTTCCATCAAACTGCTGCACCATATAGTCGGAAAAGGTGTTCAACACCTTTGGGTTGATCTCCCGGCGAAATACTAGGAACGTTTTTACAATGATCGTATTCTTTTCCAGAGGGACATGTGCCAAGCCTGGGACCGATCCCTCGTCTATCGGTACAATCCTGAGGGCCATACCGTAATTGTTGGCGATAAGCATGTGCGCCGTTTTAACATCATTGCCAATGACCATGATCTTGTCGCTTGCTTTGGGATAAAATCCCCTGGAAATACAGGCCCGCACGAACGGGTCGGAATTATCCGTATAGGCCTCGGAGATATCGCTGGTCAGCTTGGAGTTCATAATGAACATTTCATCCCTGAGCTGATCGATAGATACCTCTTTCAGCTTGGAAAGCGGGTTTTCTTCGCTCATTTCCACTACAACTTTACACAGATTGGAGAGCTCAATGATGCTGAACGCCGGATCATGATAAAACGGTATACTCTCTATGGGGTCGGTTTCAAGCATCATATACGGAAAAATCGCCACATCAAGGGATTTGTTCTGCATAGCTACAACCGCCTCGGAATATCCTGCGTTCCACACCTTAATAGCGCATTGCGGGTACTTACACTGAAATTTGACCAAAAAATCAGGGCAGATATGACTTTTTACCGAAAAGCCCAAATGAATCTCCTGGCGCCCAAAATCCTTTTCCTTCTTTAATTCATCTAAGAGAGCATTATACTCATCTATCATTTTGGCCGCATGTTTAACAAAAATCTCCCCTTCGTGCGTCAACCGGACGGAGTCTCTTTTAGTCGCCCTATGGATAAGCTTTATTCCAAGCTCCTTTTCTACAGAAATGATTTGTTTTGACAATGAGGACTGTGTGGAAAACTCATTCTCTGCCGCTTCGCCAAAGCTTTTGTACCTGGAGAGCGCCAAAACCGCCTTGATGTATTCCAACTTCATATAAACCATTCCTTTCCGGCCATACCTTACGCCATTCCCATCGGACAAAGACTTCTCCAGTCCGAACCTTCCCGGTCAACTGTGGTCAAACTTTCCAGGCTGGTGCTGCACCCGTCCGGAAACCTCTCCCCTGCAGAGACCGCTCTGCCCTTAGCCATAACGGTCGCAGCCATCTCCCACAAATTGGAACGGCTTGGCTGAATGGTAAGACCGCAGAGCTTAAAAAGTATTATATAAGCCTTTCCTACGAATGTAAAGGCAGCAAAGAAGCGCGGCGGAAATCAAGGAATCGCTAACGGTATCCCTTTCATGCCCGCCGTGCGACTCTGCTGCTTTTTTGTGGTCGGCTATTGCCTACGGGGTTTATAATATGGAGCCGGTTCCAACCGTACAGCGCAGCCACACTGCTTATGATAGCTGCAAGCACCGTTTACCGGGGCAGGTATACTCCCTGCTTCTTCAGCGTCTGCTGAACCTTCTTGATATCGACATCGCGGAAAGTGGTATTGGACTGCAGAGCAACAGCTGCGGCAGCGCCAGCCGCTTCGCCCAGTGCAACACAGTGGGGGATCAGATTGGCATGATCATTTGCATCGTGTGCCGAGGAGAAGCAGCGACCGGCAGTCAGCAGGTTCTCCACATCATCGGCAGGAAGCATGACCCCATAAGGAAGCTCGATGGGCGACTTGTACTTCATTCGTCTGTGCGCGGGGATAATGGCAATGGTGTCCTCATGCTCGATGGTCTGGGCAATGTCATCCATCGTAAGGCGATAGGTGCCGTTCAGGCGGCGGCTGCCGCGGGTGCCCAGCTGCGGGGCGGTATCATGCAGGAACGCATTTTTGAAACCCGGAACATTCGCACGGATCCATTCAATCCCCTCGTTCAGGCTGCGCCTAATGAGCATTTCGGTATCGGTAAGATCCTGAACACTGCAGCAGTCCTTCCCCTCTACAAAGTTATTGATCCACATAATATCCTTCATGGGGGTAACAAAGGGAGAGATCCGATAGCCAAACAACTTTTTGTATTCGGCAAGCTTATCACGGTAGTGGCTGTTTGGATCGTACTTCCAGTTGCGGAATTCCTCGGAATCAACATTCCCCAGCCTAAATACGACAGAAACATTGTAGCTGCGATCGTCGCCGCTGTATTCTTTTTCGTAAGCACAGCCGGCAGAAGCAAAAATATCACCATCACCGGTACAGTCGATCACCTTGCTGGCCAGAATCGCCTTGCGGCCCTCCTTGGACTGGAAGGTCACACCGATCACGCGGTTGCCTTCCATGATCGCCTCGCTGCCCCACGCATGGCAATATACCGTAACGCCGGCATCCTCTACCATATTGACCATAGCGATCTTCAGCATTTCCGGATCGGCATACGCGCCGTACCAGATCCACCCATCGCATACGAAGCCATAATACTTTCTCCATTTGTCGATCAGGGCCGGATCGGTGCTGCCAATATCTTTGCGGTCAGGGCCGATCAAACCATTGGGCATCTTCTCCAGGCGGTCCAGCCACTCCTGCTGAATGCCCGCGATCATCTGCTGTTTGCCCTCACTGAGATGCGGGATAAAAAGCACCTGCCCACCGGTAGCCATGCCGCCCAAGTGGCCATAGCGTTCCAGCAGAACCACCTTGCCAGCACCATTGCGCGCCGCGGAAACCGCCGCAGCCGTACCGGCGGGGCCGGCACCGACAACCAATACATCACAGCGGTCAAATACCTCGATTTCTTTTGCCTGCTCGTGGATATATTCTTTCATTGTATCAAATTCCTTATCTTATAGAGTTGTTTTCGTTGCGGGCTCTCTCCCGGATGGAAGCGTTCCGTTTGGAAATGCGCCGGCAGAGAGCTCCGCATTTTTAACCGGGCTGTATTCCTATGATAGGTAAACGGTCATCAATCAACAGTAAGGCCCTTTTCCTTGCGCAGCGCGATCAGCTTTTCCTCGGTGACATTAAACATGGAAAGGGCGATCATGCCGATTGCGAGAGACGCACAGGGAACTGCAGACAGAAGCACACGAATGCCCTGCACTGCTTCCGTTGTCACGGCAGCCTTATCAAACCCGACTGTTGCAAGGCCGAAGCCGAGCAGCGCACCGGCGATGGTCTTTGCGATGCCGATGGTTACCGTATACAGGGAGCTCATAAAGGGACGGACATCCTTACCGTTTACGATAGCGGTATAGTCAATAACATTGGTGTAGAGCGGCAGCTCGATTGTGTAGCAAACATTACGGCCGATCATTGCCACGCAGAGAAGGATGGTGAATATAAGAGGATTCTTGCCGATAAAATATGCCGAGCCGAGGGCTGCCGCATAGATAATAAGGCCGGAATACATGCCGCCCTTGATGCCGAGACGCTTGGCAATGATGGGGCCGATGAAGGAGCCGACGAACTGCATCAGGGTGGACAGTGCCATGTATGTAGCCATCATGGTCTTATCGCCGATAACAAACCCGTAATAATAAGCCACAAGGCTCATCACCAGGGCATAGGGGATACCGTGAGAGAAGGAAACGATCAGCCATGCAATGGTTTGCTTGTTGCAGACGGATTTGATCATCGTCCAGAAGGAGACGCCGTCTTTTTTGCTTTCCTTTACAGTTTCAACAGCAGTTCCGTCCTTGGCTGCCGGGTCGGATTTCCCGGTGGAAGGATCCACGGATTTTGCAATCTTGGCAAGATTGAAGAAGGATGCCGTAAGAGCAATTACAATAAGCACCATGAAGCCGGTATAGCCAGCTGCTTCGTTATTGAAGAGCTTGCCGATAAAGGCAATGGCTGCAACGGCAACAAAGCCGAAGAATACTTTTCCGATGGAATTGATCTGGCTGCGTGCGCCGGCAAGGCCGGTACGCTCCGTCGGGTCGGGGGCAAGGGGGATCATCAGACCGGTATATGCCGCAAAAGCAAAGTTATAAAGGAAGGTATCCAAAACGCAAATGACAAATACCAGCGGGAACTTGATGCCTTCCGGAAGGTTGCCCCAGTTGACAAAGGTAAGGATCTGGAAAATGCCCGCCAACGGCATCATGATGTAAATCCATGAGCGATAGCGTCCCCAGGGCAGACGAACTTTCTGCATGATGACGCCGATAACGAAGGAACCCCAAAGGCCAATAAGGCCCTTAACTGTGTTCATCGTTCCCAACTGAACATTGGTAAGCCCAACAAATGTGGTAAGGAAGAAGGACAGATAAGTTCCGGTCATGTTTGTCTTCAAAGAGGAAATACCGTTTACAAGACCATACGAAATTGATTTTTTAGTGTATAGCGCTTTTTTCTTTTTTTCCAAATTAGTCACTCCTCACACTGATCATTTTGTCAGATATCTGTATCTAAACTATAAAACAATTGGTTATTATAATGCAATTCAAATTTGAATTGCACTTATTCCTTTATGGAATAAGGAGATCGCCGGAGAAGTAATCTGCAGAAAAAGATGCAAAAGCCGCCCCCGTTTCCGGGAGCGGCTTGAAGGGTTTCAGGTTAGAACAGTGCGGAATTTATTCCAGCGTGATGACCTTGACGGGGCACTTTTCGGCGCAGGCGCCGCAATTGGTGCACTTTTCGGGATCGATGGAGGCGAGGAAATCGGTGACGGTGATGGCGCCGGTGGGGCAAACCTTGGTACACATCATGCAGCCGATGCAGCCGGCGGAGCAGACCTTGCGGACGACAGCGCCCTTATCATGGCTGGAGCAGCGCACGGTGACACGATTTTTGACCGGGACCATGCCGATGAGCAGGTGCGGGCAGGCTTTGGCGCAGGCGCCGCAGCCGGTACACAGGCTTTCATCCACATGGGCAACGCCATCCACGATGGAGAGCGCACCGAATTTGCAGACCTTGACGCAATCGCCATAGCCCAGGCAGCCGTAGCCGCAGGCTTTTTTGCCGCGGTGCAGGGCAGCGCAGGCCGCACAGGTGGTGGGACCGTGGTAATCCTCGGCTTCGCCGCACTTTTCGCAGGTGCCGCTGCAGCGGACGGTGGCTTTGACGGGCTCGGTGTTTTCCGCCGCAACGCCCAGGTATTCGCTGATCTGAGCGGAGACGGAAGCGCCGCCGGGGATGCAGAGATTGGGCTTGGCGCTGCCATTGGCAACGGCTTTGGCGTAGTCATCGCAGCCGGCATAGCCGCAGGCGCCGCAATTGGCGCCGGGCAGGAAGCCGCGGATGTCCTCCACACGGGTATCGATGGGGACCGAGAGGAAATGGGAGGCCACTACCAGCAGGATGGCGCAGATCAAGCCGATAGCGCCGACAATAATAATACCAGTCATAGTTATCTCCCCTCCTTACTTCAGCAGACCATCTACCACACCGGAGAAGCCCATGAAGGACATAGATACGATGGAGGCAGCGATCAGAGTGATGGGCAGGCCCTGGAACGATTCGGGGATATCCATGTTCTCCATGCGGCCGCGAACGCCTGCGAAGAGGACCATTGCCAGCAGGAAACCGAGACCGGCGCCCAGCGCATTGACCATGGACTGGCCGAAATTGTACTTCTCATCGATATTGAGCACCGCTACACCGAGCACGGCGCAGTTGGTGGTGATGAGGGGCAGATAGATGCCGAGGGCTTCATACAGTGGAGGCAGGAACTTCTTGAGGGCCATTTCCACCAGCTGTACCAGCGCGGCGATGACCAGGATGAATACGATGGTCTGCATATAGCCCAGCTCGTATTGATCCAGCAGATAGGTCTGGATGGGCCAGGTGGCGGCGGTGGCCAGTACCATAACAAAGGTAACGGCGACGCTCATGCCGACGGCGGAATCCAGCTTTTTGGAAACGCCGAGGAACGGGCAGATACCCAGAGTCTTGGAGAGGACGAAGTTCTGCGTCAAAATAGCAGAAAGCAGAATGACGATCATTTCTTTCATGCTTCACAGCCTCCTTCCTTATTCTCTGCCGAGGGGCAGCCACCGGCGCAACCGGCGCAGGCGCCGCAGGCAGCGCAATCGAGTTTCTTCTTGGGCTTATGCTTGGCGAACTTATTCATGATGGCGATGAGCACGCCATAGACGAGGAAGCCGCCGGGGGTGAGCTTCATGATCGCGATGGGATCGAACAGATTGGCGGTGAGGGTGATGCCGCACCAGGTGCCGCTGCCGAGGATCTCACGCACGGTGGCCATGCAGAACAGAGCGAGGGTGAAGCCCAGGCCCATGCCCAGACCATCGAGGGCGGAATCAATGACATTATTCTTGCTGGCAAACATCTCGGCACGGCCGAGGATGATGCAGTTTACCACGATAAGCGGCAGGAAGATGCCGAGGCTCTGATAGAGGCTCTGCACATAGGCCTGAAGCAGCAGCTGCACCACCGAAACGAAGCCGGCGATGACGACGATGAAGCAGGGAATGCGGACCTTATTGGGGATGATATTGCGCAGCAGGGAGATAACGATATTGGAGCCCAGCAGTACAAAGGTGGCCGCCAGACCCATGCCCAGCGCATTGAGGACCGAGGTGGAGGTAGCGATGGTGGGGCAGGTGCCCAGCACCAGAACCAGAACGGGGTTCTCCTTGATGATACCATTGGTGAAGGTTTTCAGCTTGTTACTCATTTGGTTCCTCACGCTCCTTTCACAGTCTCAAAGGCGGCAAAGGCCAGCTTAACAGCTTCCTTGTAGCCATTGGAGGTATAAGTTGCCTTAGATACCATGGGCAGCTCGCTATCGGGGGTTTCGGCGGTGACGCTGATCCACTTCTTGCTGTAAGAGCTCTTGGCGAGCTTGGAACCGTCAATTCCCTCGTACTCATTGGGGGTCTCGGTGTGCTGATACAGCTTGGAGGCGATGATAGCGCCGTTATTATCTATGGCAACGAGGATATGCAGATCGCCGCTGAAGCCGGCCGCATGAACATTGAAGGCATAGCCCAGCTCCGACTGATAGGCACTGTCAACGCCCTCAGGGAGGGTCTCCAGCTCGGTGTAGCCCTCGCCCAGCATCTCGGTGATCAGCTCGGCTTCGGGATAGACCTTTTCTTCGGTGGGCGCTTCGATGGCGATGCCCGCCAGCTCGCCGTAAGCGACAAAGGCATTGCCGACGGCGGCATTGAAGCCCTTGGAGGAGAAGGTGGCGCCGGAGAGGAACTCGACGCCCTCCAGGTTATAATCCTTGCCGAGGTACTGCTCTTGGAAGTGGGCTTCCTTTTCGATGCGGTCGCCAATACCGGGGGTCTCGCCGTGCTCCATGACCTGGGTGCCGGTGATGGCGCCATCGGAGGAGATGCCGACCATGACGGTGATCATGCCCGCGAAGCCCTTGCCCTGGGCCTGGAATACATAGCCAGCGCCATTGCCGGCCTTGTAGGCATTGAGGACATTTTCGGCGGAGACGGTGACTTCCTCGAAGTCGGTGCCATCGGGCAGAACGGCGGAAAGGGCCGCATTGGCCTCGGCAGCCTTGGCCGCGTCAATGACGGGCTTGGTGAGGCCGTAGGTGCCCACCAGCGCCGCGGAAACGATGACGCAGATGGCGGTGAGGACGACGATGGGTTTCAGCTTTTCCCATTTCATTTCTCAGCACCTCCCACTCCAAACGGTTTTTTGGCCCCGATCTTATTGAGGTGGGGGCAGATGATATTCATAAGCAGAATGGCGAAGGATACGCCCTCCGGATAGCCGCCGGAGGAATTGCGGATGAGCATGGTGATGATGCCCGCGCCCAGCGCGAATACGACCTTGCCCCACTCGGTGGCGGGAGAGGTGGAGTAATCGGTGAGCATGAAGATGCCGCCCAGCAGCACGCCGCCGGTCAGGATCATGGTGACGGGGTCATAACCGAGGATCAGGCTCATCACGGCGATGGTAGCCACATACACCAGCGGGATGGTGGGGGTGATGACCCGGCGAACCACCAGATAAACAAAGCCGATGATGAGGGCAATGGCGCAGGTTTCGCCCAGGCAGCCGCCGCGGATACCGAAGAGCAGGTTCTTGACGGCGGGGAGGCTATCCACAGCGCCCTCCTTGATGAGGGCCAGGGGGGTCGCGCCGGAAACGGCATCGATGCCGGGAATGTAGGAATTGGCGGTCGGCCAGGTGGTCATCTGCCCGGCAAAGGCGATGAGCAGGAAGATACGGCCGGTGATGGCGGGATTGGCGAAATTGCAGCCGATGCCGCCAAAGAGCTGCTTGACGACCACGATAGCCACAAAGCAGCCGACCACTGCCATCCAGATGGGAAAGCTGGCGGGCAGGTTCATGGCCAGCAGCAAACCGGTCACAGCGGCGCTGAGATCGGAGATGGTATTGCTGCGCTTAGTGATCTTACGGAACAGATACTCGAACAGGATAGAAGCCGCCACACAAACGACCTCCAGCAGCAGGGCGCGGGTGCCAAAAACCAGTACCGACGCCACCACGGCAGGCAGCAGGGCAATGAGGACATCACCCATGACGGAGGTGGTGGAGGCACCGCCGCGGACATGAGGCCCGGCGGAAACCAACAGTTTACGATCAGTCATATTCTACTCCCCTCCCCCTTACTTTTTTATCATCTGCTTGCCCAGCTGGTTATAGACCACCAGGTGGCGCTTGGCAGGACATACATAGGCACAGCAGCCGCATTCCATGCACAGATTGACATGGAGCGCCTTCAGGGCCTCCACATCCTCGGCATGATAGGCGCGATCCAGCGCCGCGGGGCTGAGACTGAGCGGACAGGCCCGCAGGCAGCGGCCGCAGCGGATGCAGGCGGTCTCGGCTGCCATTTTGGCTTCCTTTTCATTAAAGACCAGAAGGCCGTTATTGGTCTTGCTGAGGGGGGTCTGGTCATCCCGGCAGGAGGTGCCCATCATGGGGCCGCCCAAGATGATCTCGGCCGGTTCGCCCTTGTAGCCGCCGCAGAAATTGATGATGTCCTCCAGCTTGGTGCCGATGGGGACCCAGACATTCTTCGGCTCGGCTACCGCGCCGCCATCCACCGTGACCATACGGCTGGTGAGCGGCAGGCCGGTCTTGATATACTCCGCCAGCTTGATGACAGTACCGACATTCATGACCAGCACGCCGACATCACTGGGGAGCTTGCCCTCCGGGATGACACGGCCGGTGGCCTCGTAAACGATGACCTTTTCGGCGCCCTGGGGGTAGCGGGATTTGAGCTCCAGCACCTCCAGCTTGCTGCCCTTCGCCGCGGCGTCGGCCTTGATCTTCTCAATGGCCTTGGGCTTGTTATTTTCGATGCCGATGACCGCGCGGCCGCCCGGCATATGGCGCAGAATGAGCTCTGCGCCCTCCAGCAGCAGGTCGGTCTTTTCCAGCATGATGCGGTAATCGCAGGTGAGGTAGGGTTCGCACTCGGCACCATTGATGACAAGGGTATCGATGGCTGCGCTCTTTAGGCCGGCCAGCTTGACGCTGGTGGGGAATCCCGCGCCGCCCAGTCCCATCAGACCGCAGGCGCGCGCCGCCACCAGAACATCCTCCAGCTCCGCGCCGATGGCGGGCGGAGTGAGGGTCTCATCGATGGTCTGCTCGCCATCGGTGGTGATGACAATGGCTTCCGATTTGGCGCCGCGGGCATTGAAGATCTGCTCGATGGCCTTGACCTTACCCGATACGCTGGAATGGATCGGTGCCGAAACCGCCGCTTCACTATCGCCGATGAGCTGGCCGACCTTAACGGTATCGCCAACCTTTACGACAGGTTTGCAGGGGGCGCCGATGTGCTGAGACATGGAAATGGTGACCTCGGCCGGGACCGGCATGATCACGCTTTCCAACTCGGCTGTGTTCTTCTGGTGCTTCACATGGATGCTGGGAAGCGAATGGAACATAGCCACAGGTATCCCTCCTAATTGTTTATTTTAGGCTTAAGCGGTCCAGATAGGGCATGACAACCCGCAGGGCCATCCCGGTGATGGCGCCCATGAGCAGTCCCGCCGCTAAAAGAACCGGCAAGTAGTACCAAACATATTGATTGCTGATGATGAACCGGGCCGCGATGAGCTGGCCCACATTGTGCGCCGCGCCGCCGAAAACGCTGAGCAGCAGATACTGCCGGCGAATGCCCGGCAGTAGGCTGAGCAGCAGCATGACCGTGACCGAGGCAACACCGCCGGACGCGCTCATGGCGGCGGCCACCGCCCCGCGGGTAAGCAGCACAAACAGGGACTTGAGCACCGCGATGGTGTAGCCGCTGACCGGCCCCAGCACAAACAGGGCGTACATGGTGACGATATTGGAAAGGCCCAGCCGGATGCCCGGCGGCAGCATGGGCAAAGCGGGCAGCAACGACTCCAGAAAGCTGAGTGCCATGGCCAGCGCGAACAAAAGGCCCATCAAAGCCAGTCTTTTTACTTTGCAGTTACGGTTCTGTGCTGCCATTTGCTTCTCCCATAGTGGTACATCATTTATTTTAGTTGCTTTTGGGTGTAATTTCAACCAAAAAGCCGCTATTTTACCGCCGAATTTTAATAAAAAAATATCATTTTAGTTATAACTAATGCTGAAAGCGGTAACGGCGTCTGACAAAAAACTGGTGAAGTACAAATGCCTCATACTTCACCAGTTGATGTATGGATTATCTCGGAAGGTCAATCCAGATCGCAGCCGGTGCAGCCTTCGCAGTCGCCTTCGCAGTCCAGGTCATCCAGATCGAACTCCAGCTTTTCGCCGCAGTTGGGGCAGTCGATCTCCCCTTCGCACAGCATGCTTTCATCCACGCAGATGGTATCGCCGCAGGTGGGGCACTTTACTTCGTACAGGGGCTCGTCCTCATCATCGAACTCATCATAGTCATCCAGACCATAATCATCGTCCTCATCAAAGTCGTAGTCCTCATCCTCATCGTCTTCCTCATACAGGGCGTCTTCCACATCCTGCAGATCATCATCGATGGCATCGACGACTTCGCCCAGCTCCTCTACCGCATCCTCCAGATCGGTAACGGAGAGCGCCAGGTCATCCAGCACCTCGATGACATTGAGCAGAACTTTGCCTTCGGCAGTGGTATCGGTCAGCTTGAGGCCATCGGCCAGGCCGCGCAGATAAGCAACTTTTTCAATAACAGTCATTTTTGTAACCTCCCTTATGGTATGGGTGTAGATAATGACAACCGGCGTAAAATGAGATTTACGCTCTTTCCATGTACTCACCGGTTCTGGTATCCACACGGATCATATCGCCCTCATTGATGAACAGGGGTACCTTGATCTCGGCGCCGGTTTCCAGGGTGGCGGGCTTGAGGGTATTGGTGGCGGTATTGCCGGCAAAGCCGGGATCGGTCTTGGTGACCTCCAGCTCCATGAAGAAGGGAGGCTCTACGCCGAACACGCTGCCCTTGTAGGAAAGGATCTTGCAGACGGTGTTCTCCTTGACGAACTTGAAGTTATCGCTGAGAATGCTCTTGTTGATCGGGATATTCTCGTAGGTCTCCTGATCCATGAAATAGTACAGGTCACCATCGGAATACAGATATTCCATATCCTTTCTCTCGATATAGGCGGTCGGGTACTTATCAGAGGGGTTGAAGGTACGCTCGGTGACAGCACCGGTGATCACATTGCGGATCTTGGTGCGGACAAAAGCGGCGCCCTTGCCGGGTTTAACATGCTGGAACTCGATGATCTGATAGACATTGCCATCCATATCAAAGGTCACACCATTGCGAAAATCGCCTGCACTTACCATAATACAAAAACCTCCAGGATATAATGTACGGATTTAACTATCTGATTTTAACATATACCGGTGCATAAATGCAAGGGTTTTTCACAGGATAATGAGCTCTTTGGGGCTGTTTGTCAAATCTTTTGTGCCATCCGGGGCAAGCCAAACCATATCCTCGATGCGGACGCCGAAGCGGCCCTCCAGGTAGATGCCGGGTTCCACGGTGATGACCATGCCCTCCTTGGCGGTGGTCTCCGGGGCGATGGAGGGAGAAAAGCCGGGCATTTCGTGGATCTCGATGCCGACGGAATGGCCCAGGCTGTGGCCGAAGCAGCCCTCATAGCCGGCATTGTAGATGAGCTCACGGGCGGCGGCATCCACGGCGCGGCAGGAAGCGCCCACGACGGCCTTTTCGATGCCGAGGAGCTGGGCGGCCAGGACGGTATCATACACGCGGCGCATCTCCTCGGTCGGCTCGCCGACGGCAACGGTACGGGTCATATCGGAGCAGTAGCCGCCCCAGTAGGCGCCGTAATCCATAGTGAAGAAGTCGCCCTGCCGCAGGGGACGGTCGCCGGGGACGGCGTGGGGCTTGGCGGAATTGGGACCACCGGCGGCAATGGTCTCAAAGGCAAGGCCATCCGCGCCCAGACGGCGCATGCAGTATTCCAGGTAGGCGGCAACCTCTTTTTCGGTCTTGCCGGGCTTGATGAAATCGAGGATCTCCAGGAAGGCGGCATCGGTGATGCTTTGCGCCTTGCGGATGGCGGCGATCTCCTCCTCGTCCTTGAGGGAGCGCATCTCCAGAATCTTATCATTGAGGGCGGCGGCGGTGAGGAACTCCACCTGCGGCAGACGGGAACGGTACTGCTCCAGGCTGCCAACGGTGATGTAGTCGGTTTCGAGGGCGACGGTTCTGGCGCCGTGCTTCTTCAACAGCTCGCTCAGCTGGTCGTACAGCTTATCCTGCAGGATGACCTCGGCACCGGTGACGGTGGCCTTGGCGACCTCGATATAGCGGAAATCAATGATGAAGTAGGCAGCATCCCGGAACGCCAGCAGTGTGCCGGCGGTGGAGCCCAGTCCGGTAAAGTAGCGGCGGTTCACATCGGAGGTGATGAGAGCGGCATCGGCCCCCTCCGGCAGGGCTTTCATCAGTTTTTCAATGCGGTTCATGCTTGATTCTTCCTTTCTGCGGCTTGGTTATAAAGATCTCTCATGGTGGCGGCGTCCTCCGCCTGGGTTCCAGCCGATTCACAGATGATGGTGGGCTGGCTGTCGTACTTGACCAGCACCTCTGCCAACGGCGCAAAGTAGGGGCCGTAGGTGGTATCGGCAAAGGTGAGGTGGCGTTTTTCCCCGCCGTTTTCGGTGTACTCTATCTGGGAAAAATGGGAGTGAAAGCACTTCATGCGCTGCTCCCCTATCTCATTCTTCATGGTAAGCAGGATACGCTCGTAGTCCTCCGCCCCGCGGATGCTGCCCAGCGTGCGGGCATTGAGGTGGCCGAAATCGATGCAGGGCAGCAGGCGGTCATCCAGCTTGCACAGCTCCATGACCTCCTCCAGCGTGCCCAGCTGGTTAAACTTACCCATAACCTCCGGGCAGACGATGATGTGCCCCAGATGGGCTTCATCCAGGGCCGCCAGCGCGCGCTTCATGGTGTCCTTTGCAAGGGAAAGTGCTTCCTCCCGACTGATCTTGGCACAGGAGCCGGAGTGGACCACGATGCGGCGGGCGCCCATCAGGTCGGCGGCTTCGGCGGATTCCAGAATGTACTTGATGCTGTTCTGACGCTTTTCTTCCTCCACGCTGGAAAGGGAGATGTAATACGGCGCGTGCAGCGAAAGCTGGATATCCCGCGCCTCGCAGCCGGCCTTCAGCTTCAGTACACCTTCACGATTGATACGCACCCCGCGGCCGCACTGGTATTCGTAGGCATTCAGGCCCATCTTTTCCAGGTATTCCGGGATCTGCGGGGTGGATTTATAGCCCATGGCGGTAAAGCTTTCACTGTTCCCGGCAGGCCCTATTCTTATCATTCGGCATTCCTCCTTTTGCGGCGGTGGTAAAGGCGCAGCAGCGGTTTTTCCAGCGGACGCTTGATGCGGTACAGGCCGTAGCCTTCTTCGGCGTAGGGCTCCACCAGAATGGTGACGCAGCCGCACAGGTTGCCGCACAGGATATCGGTAAAGAGCTGATCCCCGATGAGGGCGGTCTGCCGCGGGCTGACGCCAAACTCCTTCATCTTGGCCAGGGCCACCTTCTTTTTGGGTTTGGCGGCATCGGCAATGTAGCCCAGCCCCAGGCGATTGGCAAAGGGCGCGACCCGCAGCTCGTGATTATTGGAGATGACAAAAAGGCGCAGCCCGGCCGCCCGCTGGCGCTCCAGCCAGTCCATCACCTCCGGCTTTATTTCCTGGCTGTTATCACCGGTCAGGGTGTTATCCACATCCAAGAGCAGAGCACGGATGCCATGCCGGATAAAAAAATCCGTTGGGATCTCCTCGATGCGGTGGAAATCGTATTGCGGGGTCAAAAGCGGCAAGGGCTCACGCTCCTTTCGGTTGGTTCGGCTCTATTATAGCAACTTGAGTGGGGAAAAGAAAGCCCCATTTCCCGCTCTTTCCCCGATTTGTGCAAATGGAAAAGGCAGACGAGGATAAACCCATCTGCCTTTATTCCGGTTGCAATAAAGATCAAGATTACTTGTACTTGCGCTTACGAGCAGCCTCGGACTTTTTCTTGCGCTTAACGGAAGGTTTCTCATAATGCTCACGCTTGCGGACTTCCGCCAGAACGCCAGATCTAGCGCAGGAACGCTTAAACCGTCTGAGAGCACTATCCAGCGACTCGTTATCTTTTACTCTGATCTCTGCCATTTACTATTCCCTCCCTACGCCCTACGGCTGGAGTTATATCCTAATAACAGGATAACACATAGATTATACAATAAGGCATTTTACTATGTCAAGAGATTTTTATTGAACAAGGCCCTTCAATTTATTATTTTGCCACGATATTGTAAAGCTTACCCTTCACATATATTTCCTTGATGACGGTCTTGCCAGCCAAAGCAGCCTGCACATTGGCATCGGCCATTACCAGCGCCTTTACCGCTTCCTCGGTGCTGTCGGTGGGAATCATAAGGCGGGCCTTGATCTTGCCGCTGACCTGCACCGCGATCTCCACGGCGGCATCCACGCATTTGGCGGGGTCGTACTCCGGCCACTTGGCCCGTGCCAGCATTTCCCTGTTGCCCAGCACTTCGTTGATCTCCTCGGTGAGATGGGGGGCGAAGGGATTGAGCAGGGTGATGAAGGTCATCAGCTCGCCGCGGGTGACGCTGCCTTTATCGTAAATTTCATTCAGCACGCTCATCATGGCAGCAATGGCGGTATTGCACTTGAGGCCCTCGATATCCTCGCTGACCTTTTTGATCATCTTGTGGAAGCTGCCCTCCAGCTCGGGGGAATAGCCTTCCTCGGGGGTCATCATATCGGTGAGGGCGGCCACACGCTCCAGGAAGCGCTTGCTGCCCTTGATGGAGGAGGTGTTCCAGGGGGCGGTCTTTTCAAAGTCGCCGATGAACATCTCGTACATTCTCAGGGTATCGGCACCGTACTGGTCCACCACATCATCGGGATTCACCACATTGCCGCGGGATTTGCTCATCTTTTCGCCGTTTTCGCCTAGGATCATGCCGTGGCTGGTGCGTTTGGCATAGGGCTCCTTACAGGAAACAACACCGATATCATACAGGAACTTGTGCCAGAAGCGGGAGTACAAGAGGTGCAGCGTGGTGTGCTCCATGCCGCCGTTGTACCAGTCTACCGGCATCCAGTAGTCCAGCGCTTCCTTGGCGGCCAGCGCATTCACATTGTGCGGGTCACAGTAGCGTAGGAAGTACCACGAGGAACCGGCCCACTGGGGCATGGTATCGGTCTCCCGCTCGGCGGGACCGCCGCAGCAGGGGCAGGTTGTCTTTACCCAGTCGGTCAGCTTGGCCAGCGGGGACTCCCCGTTATCGGTGGGCTCATAGCTTTCCACCTCCGGCAGGCGCAGGGGCAGCTCGCTTTCGGGGATCGCCACCCAGCCGCACTTGGGACAGTTCACCAGCGGGATAGGCTCGCCCCAATAACGCTGACGGGAGAATACCCAGTCGCGCAGCTTGTAGTTGACCTTGGTCTCGCCCTTCTTCTGCTCCTCCAACCACTTGATAATGGTCTTTTTGGCTTCCTCCACGGTCAGACCATCCAGGAAACCGGAATTGACCATGATGCCGGTAGCGCAATCGGTAAAGGCTTCCTTTTCCACATCGCCGCCCTTTACCACCTCGATGATAGGCAGACCGAACTTTTTGGCGAACTCCCAGTCACGGGTATCGTGGCCGGGTACCGCCATGATGGCGCCGGTGCCGTAGCTCATCAGAACATAATCGGAAATAAAGATGGGGATCTCTTTGCCATTGACGGGATTGATAGCCGCCACGCCCTCCAGCCGCACGCCGGTCTTATCTTTGGCCATTTCGGTGCGTTCAAAATCGGACTTGCGGGCGGAGACCTCCTGATACTCCCGGACAGCATCCATATTGGTGATGCGGTCCGCCCACTTTTCGATGTAAGGGTGTTCCGGCGACATAACCATGTAGGTAGCGCCAAAGAGGGTATCGGGACGGGTGGTATAGATGAGCAGCTTATCGCCGCCGGTGGTATCAAATTCAACCTCGGCGCCGGTGGAGCGGCCGATCCAGTTGATCTGGGAGGTCTTAACACGCTCCAGATAGTTGACATCGGAGAGGTCATCAATGAGGCGCTGGGCGTAGGCGGTAATCTTCAGCATCCACTGGCTCTTTACCTTGTGGATGACCTCGCTGCCGCAGCGCTCGCACACGCCGTTGACCACCTCCTCATTGGCCAGCACGCACTTGCAGCTGGTGCACCAGTTGACGGACATCTCCTTTTTGTAGGCCAGGCCTTTTTTGAAAAGCTGGAGGAAGATCCACTGGGTCCACTTGTAGTAGCCGGGATCGGTGGTATTGATCTCCCGGTCCCAATCGAAGGAGAGGCCGAGGCTCTTGAGCTGGGCCTTAAAGTGTGCCACATTCTGCGCGGTGACGATCTCCGGGTGGATGTGGTTTTTGATGGCGAAATTTTCGGTGGGCAGGCCAAAGGCATCCCAGCCCATGGGGTACAGCACATTATAGCCCTGCATCCGGCGCTTTCTGGCTACGATATCCAGCGCGGTATAGGAACGCGGATGGCCGACATGCAGTCCCTGACCGGAAGGATACGGGAACTCCACCAGCGCATAGTATTTGGGCTTGGTGTAGTCATTTTCGGCATGGAATACATGGGCTTCTTCCCACTTTTTTTGCCACTTCGGTTCAATTTCCTTAAATTCGTGTTTCAACGGTCTGTCCTCCCAACCTCATTCGGCGCTTAGGGCGCTTGATCAAATTTATTTTTTCTCGCCTTCCAGCTCCAGCGGCAGGCGGGGGGCATCGGCCCATACACGGTCGATGCTGTAAAAATTGCGGGTCTCGGCATAGAAAATATGCACGATGACATCGCGGTAGTCCATTAGGATCCACTGGGCGGAGCTGCGGCCCTCGATGCGCTTGGGCTCGATGCCCTGGCGACCCAGGTATTCATCCAGGTCCTCGCACAGCGATTTGACCAGTGTGGTATTGCTGGCAGTGGCCACCACAAAGTAATCCCCGATGGTGGTCAGCTCGCCGATCTGGATGACCTCCAGGTCGGTCGCCTTTTTGCTATCCAGAAATTTGGCGATAGAAAGAGCAAGTTCTTTGGAATTCATTCTTTTTCCTCCTTGCAGAGTTTTACATATTCATTGTAGGCCTGCCAGCTTTCCCGGCAGAGGGGGCTTTTCCGGCGGCACAGCTTGCCGATGGTATAGCACAGCGCGTACAGCATCGCCCCATCCAGGGAGCGATCGGCCCAGCGGCGCATCTCGGCTACATCAGGGTAGTGCCGCCCCTCCTCGGTCAGGTCCGCCAGGTACACGATCTTTTCCAGGCGGCTCATACCGGCCCGGCCGGTGGTGTGGTAGCGCACCGCGTTTTCGATATCTTTATCACGGACACCGTAGCGCCCCAGAATTTCCGCTGCCGCGAAGCCGTGAATGAGCTGCGGCTGCTCCCGGAAATCGATTTCGGTCATTATAGCACTTCGCCTCATGATTTGCAATGCTTCTGGGAGGGGCATTTCCTTACAGCAGTCATGCAGTATCCCCGCTATCGCCGCCTTTTCGGGGTCTTCTCCCCAGCGGCGGGCCAGGCGTTCTGCTTCCTTTTCCACCCCAAGGGAATGGCGGTAGCGTTCCTCGCTCATCAGCGGGCGGATGGCTTCCCTCATTTCTTGCCGGGTCATTGGTCCTCCCCCTTATACAGGCCGTGGGCGGCAATGTATTCCGCCACCGCAGGCGAAAGATCCCCGCAGGGCTCCCCGGCGCGCAGCATCTGCCTTATTTCAGTGGAGGACACCACCCGCACGGGATTATCCAAGAAGATGCTGAGCACCCCTTCCCGCGCCAGCAGGCGGGCCTGCTGATAGAGGGCTTCCTTATCGTCCTCTTCCCGGCTGGCCACCGCCAGCGTGCACATTCTGCCCAGCGCCTGCCATTCCCGCCATGCGGTAAAGGTCAGGTAGTTATCTGTACCCATGATGAGGTAAAAATCGTCCTCGGAGTAGCATTCCCGCATATGCCGCATGGTCTCGATGGTATAGCTGACGCCGCCGCGGGTCAGCTCATAGTCATCCGCCAGGATATTCGGCAGCCCCTGCAGGGCCAGCCGGCACATTGCCAGCCGGTCCTCCCCTGCGGCCAGATCAGGCGAAGCCTTATGCGGCGGAATAAAGGCGGGGATAACATGCAGGCAATCCAGCCGCAGCTGCTTTACCGCCTGACGGCATACCCCTACATGGCCCAGGTGGATGGGATTGAAGGTACCGCCGTAAAAACCGATTCTTGCCACTTTTCTCCCCTCCGTTACCGCAGGTCAATGATGGTCTTTTCGGGGTTTTTTCGGTACAGGGTCACCTTGCGGCCCACCACCTGCACCACCTCGGCGCCGGTGGCCTCCGCCAGGGTCGCCGCCATCTCCCTAGGGGTCTCCGGGGCGGTCTCCAGCACCGTCAGCTTGATAAGCTCCCGGGCAGTCAGGGCGTCATCCACCTGCTTTTGCAGCGCCTCGCCCATGCCGTTTTTGCCCACCTGCAGAATTGCCTCTACCGTATTGGCATAGGAGCGCAGCTTGGCTCTCGTTTTGGAATCCATCATATCATTCTCCTTCTTTTCTGTCTTTCAGCTTCTCATACAGTGCCGCCAGCGCCCGTCCCCGGTGGCTGATGGCATCCTTGGCGGGGCCGTCCAGCTCTGCAAAGCTGCGCTCCCCCACCATGAACAGCGGGTCATACCCAAAGCCGTTCTGTCCGTGCAGCCGGCGGGCAATGGTCCCTTCGCAGGCGCCCTCGCACTGCACAATGTCATCATCCCCAAACACTGCGCAAATGGAACAGACAAACCGTGCCGTGCGCCTTTCATCCGGGATTTTTTCCATCTCCCGCAGCAGCTTGGCATTATTGGCGGCGGAATCGTGCCCCTCCCCGGCATAGCGGGCGGAGTACACCCCCGGCGCGCCGTTCAGGGCATCCACACACAGGCCGGAATCATCCGCCACGGTGGGCAGGCCGGTGGCCCGGTAAATGCCCATCGCTTTCAGGTATGCATTCTCGGCAAAGGTCGTGCCGGTTTCCTCAATTTCAAGGTCCGGACAAATTGCGTCCTGCGGGATGACCTGCCAGCCCAACGGGGCCAGGATGCGCTGGAATTCCTCCACCTTGTGCTCGTTTTTGGTCGCTAATATCAGCTTCATTCCTCGTCCTCGTTCAGCAGCAGCGCCTGGGCAAATTCTGCAGCGCTGAAGGGGGTCAGGTCCCCAATGCTCTCGCCGGTGCCCACAAACTTGATGGGCAGCCCCAGCTGATCCCGGATAGCGATGGCCACACCGCCCTTGGCAGTGCCGTCCAGTTTAGTCAAGATGATGCCGGTGACGCCGCAGGCCGCGGCAAATTCCCGCGCCTGGTTCAGCCCATTCTGCCCGGTGGTGGCATCCAGCACCAGCAGTGTTTCACGACTGCAGCCGGGGGCTTCCCGCTCCAGCACACGGTCTATTTTGGCCAGCTCCTCCATCAGGTTTTTCTTGGTGTGCAGGCGGCCCGCCGTATCACAGATGAGCACATCCACATTTCTGGCCTTGGCGGCGGTGATGCTATCATACACCACCGCTGCGGGGTCGGCGCCCTCGGCATGCTTTATCATCTGGCAGCCTACCCGCTCCGCCCAGACGCCCAGCTGCTCACCGGCCGCCGCACGGAAGGTATCCGCCGCGCCCAGCAGCACCTTTTTGCCTTGGCCCTGCAGCCAATAGGCCAGCTTGCCGATGGAGGTGGTCTTGCCCACCCCGTTGACGCCGACCACCAGCACCACGCTGGGCTTGGTCTCCGTCACCAGCGGCTCATCCGGCTCCATCAGCTCGGTCACGATCTCGCAGAGATTCTCCCGCAGCTCAGTGGAATCAATGTTCCGGCGCTTGATGCGCTCGCCCAGCCGGGAGCAAATCTTGCCCGCTGTGGTCACACCCACATCGGCCAGGATGAGGATCTCCTCCAGCTCCTCCAGGGTATCAAAGGTGATCTTCCCGGAGAAACTATCCAGCTCCAGGCTCAGGCTCTGCTTGGTCTTTTTTACGCTTTTGCGGAAAATATCAAAAAATCCCATTGGTTCTCCTTAGTTCAGGCTCTTGCCAAATTTCTTTTCCATCTCGGCCACATCCAGCCGCAGCAGCTTACTGATGCCCTCCTCCTCCATGGTGACGCCGTACAGCACATCGCCCTGTTCCATGGTGCCGCGGCGGTGGGTGATGGAAATAAACTGGGTATGATCGGTCATGCGGTGCAGGTAGGCGGCAAACTTGCCGACATTCACATCGTCCAGTGCCGCCTCTATCTCATCGATGAGAACGAACGGCGCGGGATTGACCCGCAGGATGGCAAAGTAGATGCAGATGGCCACAAAGGCCTGCTCGCCGCCGGAAAGGGCGGAAAGATTCTTGATGATCTTGCCGGGCGGCTGCACGATAATCTCGATGCCCGTTTCTAGGGGATCGGTGGCATCGGTCAGGCGCAGCTCGGCATGTCCGCCGCCAAAGAGCTCCCGGAAGATCTCGCCAAAGTAGCGGTTGATGCCCGCAAAACGCTCGGTAAAGATCGCGCTCATCTGGGCCGAAAGCTCGGTGATGAGCCGTGTCAGCTCCTTCTTGGCATTTTCGGCGTCGTCTATCTGCTCCTTCATAAAGCGGTACCGGCCGCTCACTTCCTCGTATTCCTCAATGGCTGCCACATTCACGGCACCCAGCGCCCGTATCTTGCCGCGCAGCTCGGAAAGGCGCTTCTGCGCCGCCCCCACATCCTCCAGCGGGATGGCCTGTTCGGCCGCTTCGCTGCGGGTCAGCTCATATTCCTCCCACATCTTGGCGCTGATGCTGTTCTGCTGCTCCTGCATACCTTCGCTCTTTTCCTGCAGGCGCAGCAGCTCGCTGGCGGCCGCCTCCCGGCGGGAGATGACATCGCTGTTTTCCTTGGAGAGGATATTGCGGCGCATTTCCAGCTGGTCACGCTGTGCATCGGCGTCCTTGATATCCCGGCGCAGCTCCTCGATCTCGCTGCTGCCGCTTTGCGCCCCAGCGGTGATCTGCTCGATCTCCTCCCGGATGGCCTCATTATCCTTTTTCAGCTGCTCCTGTCGTTCCCGCAAGGCGGCCAGGGCGGCCTCACTGCCGCTTTGCTGGCCCTCCATCTGCTCAATGGCCATCTGGACGGCTTCGCAGTCCTTCTGCCGGGCGATGTCCTCCATCTGCAGGGCAGTCACCTTTTCGGCAGCTTCGGTGATGGCCGCAGTCAACATTTCGTGGGCAGCCATACCCTCGGCCGAAAGCCTGGTCAGCCGCTCCACCTCTTCGGTCAGTTTCTTCACCAGCTCGCCGCCGGAGATCTTCTGCTGGCGCAGCTGCTCCATACGGGCGGTCAGGTCATCGTATTCCCGCAGCGCCTGCTCGTTTAGGCGTTCGGCTTCCTCCACATTGGCGGTTAGGCGGTCCACCAGCGTCTGGGCGGAAATGAGATCCTCCCGCGCGGTCTTTTCCTCGGCCTCTATGCCGTCCACCGTCGCCTGAATGGTATCGGTCTCCCGGCGCAGCTCGGTCAGCTGGGCCTCCAGCTCCTCCGCCTGCTTTGCGTATTTCTTCGCCTCTGCGGTCAGGGCGTCTATCTCTCCCCGGCGGGAAAGAATGGACGCGTTCTTATTGACGGAACCGCCGGTAAGGCTGCCGCCGGCATTCACCACCTGGCCATCCAGCGTCACCACCCGGTAGCGGTAGCTGTACGCCTTGGCGATGGCGGTCGCGGCGTCAATGTCCTCCGTCACAATGGTGCGTCCCAGCAGGGAATCCATCACCTCACGGTAGCGGTCATCGCACTGCACCAGCTCGCTGGCCAGGCCCACATAGCCGCCTCGGGCGGCCAGGTCGCTTTCCCTTACCGGGTTCGCCTTGAGATTGGTCAGCGGCAGGAAAGTCGCCCGTCCGGCGCCCCGCTCCTTCAGCAGCGCGATGGCCCGCTTGGCCGCGCCCTCATCCTGCGCCACGATATTCTGGATCGCCGCGCCCAGCGCGATCTCCACCGCGGTGGAATAGCGGTTTTCGGTCTTGATCAGGCTGGATACCGGACCCACGATGCCCCGCAGGGCACCTGCGCCGGCCTGCTTCATCACAAATTTAACGCTGTTATTAAAGCTCTCGTAGTTCTTTTCCAGGTCGGAAAGCACCTGCGCACGCTGCAGTTTCTCACCGGCCAGCTTTTCGCTGTTGCGCTGGCGGCTCTCCGCCTCGGCCTGCTTATCACTGCGGCTTTTCAGCTTATACAGGTAGCCGTTCTTGCTGTTCTGCAGGCTTTGCAGCCGCTCCTGCAGCTCTTCGGCAAAGGCCTTATGTCCGGCCAGTTCTTCCCGCAGGCGGCTCAGATTTTCATCCTTGTCCTTGGCCTGTCCGCGCAGCGCTTCCAGGCGGGTCACCGTTTCCTCGGCCAGCGTTCCTGCCGTCTCAGCCGAAAGCTCCGCCCGGTGGATCTGCCCCTGCAGCTCCTCCTTTTGCAGCGCCAGCGCGCTCTGCTCCGCCGCCAGGCGGTGCTCCTCCTGCCGCTGAGCCTCCAGCGCCTTTTGGCCCCCCTCCAGGGCTTCGCGGGTCTTTTGGGCCTCGTCCAGGCGGTTTTGGTATTCCTCCCGCAGGGCAGTCAGCTTTTCCTCCAGCTCCCCGGCGGAAAGCTCACTGCGCTCCAGCTCCTTTTCCAGCTCGGCGATGGTATCGTTATTATGATCAATGGTATTCTGCTTGACCGCCGCCTCCACCTTAGCGTTGGAGATCGCGTCCTCAAACTCCTTGATGCGCTCGCGCTTATGCTCAATATACAGGTTCGCGTCCTGTGTTTTGTGCTGGATCTCCTCCAGCTCCCGCTCGATCTCATCCAGCCGCCTTTGGGCAGTGGTGCGGTCATTAGCAGCCAGCAGGGTCTTGTCCTCCAGCTCCGCCAGCTGCCGGCCCAGTTTGGCCAGTTGCTCCAGCCACAGGCTGATCTCCAGCGACTTCTTTTCCCCGGCCAGCACCACATACTGCTTGGCCTTTTCGCTCTGGGCCTTCAGGGGGCCTACCCGGTCCTCCAGCTCCTGCATGATATCCCGCAGGCGCACCAGGTTATCCTCGGCCTGCTGCAGCTTGCGCTCCGCTTCGGTCTTGCGGTAGCGGAACCGGGAGATCCCGGCGGCCTCCTCAAAAATCTCCCGCCGCTGGGTGCTTTTCGCGCTCACGATCTCCGCGATCTTGCCCTGCTCAATGACCGAATAGCCATCCCGTCCAAGGCCTGTATCCATAAACATCTCGTTGATATCCCGCAGGCGCACCGGGTTATTATTGATGCGGTATTCGCTTTCTCCGCTGCGGTACAGCCGCCGGGTGATGACCACCTCATCGCTGTCGATATCAATGCTGCGGTCGGTATTATCAATAAACAGGCTCACCCATGCAAAACCGGTCGGCTTGCGGCTGATGGACCCGCCGAAAATAACATCCTCCATCTTGGCGCCGCGCAGGCTCTTCACTGATTGCTCGCCGAACACCCACTTGATGGCGTCGCTGATATTGCTTTTGCCGCTGCCGTTTGGCCCCACAATGACCGTAATCCCGTCATCGAAGGTCAGCTTTGTGCGGTCGGGGAAGGACTTGAACCCCTGCATTTCCACCGCTTTCAGCTTCATGGCATCTCCTCCTGTCCTGTCAGGTTTCTCTCGTTTTGGGGTAAATTGCATACTAACTCATTATAGGGTAATATTATACTCCTTTTTTGCCCTTTTCACAAGAAAATCTTTTCTCTTCGCCTTATTTGCGGTATAATGGTCCCATCACCGCAAGGAGGTCGTTCTATGATCCGTAGAATTATCCAGATAGATAAGGAAAAATGCACCGGCTGCGGCATCTGCGCCGCTGCCTGCCACGAGGGCGCCATCGGCATGGTGGAGGGTAAGGCCCGCCTGCTGCGCGATGACTACTGCGATGGTCTGGGCGACTGCCTGCCCGCCTGTCCCACCGGGGCCATCACCTTTGTGGAGCGGGAAGCCGCCGCCTACGATGAAGCCGCCGTGCAGCAGCACATGGCCCAAAAGAAGGCCGCCTTCCATGGCTGTCCCGGTTCCGCCACCAAGCTGTTCCAGCAGCAGGCCGCTCCCGCTGGGGATGGCACTATCCCCTCTCAGCTGGCCCAGTGGCCCTGCCAGATCCGCCTGATCTCCCCCGGGGCGCCCTGCTTTGCCGGCGCGCATCTGCTCATCGCCGCCGATTGCACCGCCTACGCCTATGCTGATTTCCACCGGGACTTCATGCAGGGGCGCGTCACCCTCATCGGCTGTCCCAAGCTGGATGCCTACGACTACGCCGAAAAGCTCACCGCCATTCTCGCGGCCAATTCCATCCAAAGCGTCACCCTGCTGCGCATGGAGGTCCCCTGCTGCGGCGGGCTGGAGCACGCCGCCCACACTGCTCTGGCTGCTAGCGGCAAGGCGATCCCCCTGCGGGTCGTCACCATCCGCACCAATGGCACCCTGCTGTAACTCCCCAATAAAAATCACAAGCCGGTACTCCTTTTACGGAATACCGGCTCATTTTTGGTTTTCATTCCTCACCCATCAGGGTCAGTGCCTCATGGGCTGCCGCCTGCTCGGCACCCTTTTTGCTGCGGCTCGCACCACGGCCTATCACATTGCTGTTCAGGTGTACTTCCACCACAAACTTTTTATCGTGGTCCGGTCCTTCGGCGGAAACCAGCACATACTCTACCCGTTCCTCCGGGTTCTTCTGGATGATCTCCTGCAGGCGGGTCTTGTAATCCACAAAAGGCGCCGCCTCATGGGTCAGGTCCTCCTCCACAAAGGGCAGCACAAACCGCTGGGCCGCCTCCAGCCCGCCGTCCAGGTAAATGCCGGCGATCAGCGCCTCAAAGGCATCGCTCACCACCGAGGGCCGCTCCCGGCCGCCGGTCTGCTCCTCGCCATGACCCAGCAGCAGCTCCTGGCCCAGCTGTATCTTCTGGGCAAATTCAAACAGGCTCTTTTCGCACACCAGGCTCGCGCGAATTCTGGTCAGGTCGCCCTCCGCCAGGTGGAACTTATGGAAGATATGATCCGCCACAATGATGGAAAGCACCGCGTCTCCCAGGAACTCCATCCGCTCGTTGCACTCTATTTTCTGCCGGCTTTCATTGGCGTAGGAGGAATGAATCAGCGCGCGCTCCAAAAGCGCTTTATCGTGAAAACGATAACCGATCCTCTCCTGCAAAGCCTCCATGGACATAACTGCACCCTCTTTTACTTGGATATAATTTATTCCGCCTCAGCGGTCTCGACCGCCAGCTGGCTTTCCATCTCGCCGATGATATTATTCTCACAGCAGCTGATGGCCTGTCGTATGGCATTGTAGAAGGCCTTGGCATCGCTGCTGCCATGCGCCTTAATGACCGGCTTCTTGGTGCCCAGCAGCAGGGCCCCGCCGTATTCGGCGGAATCAAACTTCCGCTTAAAGGCGCCCAAATCCTTCTTCACCACGGCGGCCGCCAGCTTATTGGGAAGGGATTTCATAAAGATCCCCTTGATCTCGCTCATAAAGAGCTTGGCCAGGCCCTCGGTGGTCTTCAGGATGATATTCCCGGTAAAGCCGTCGCACACCGCCACATCGCAGCCGCCCAGCGGCACCTCGCGCGCTTCCACATTGCCGATGAAGTTGTACCCGGCCTCTTTCATCAGACCGTAGGCCTCCACCTGCAGCTCGGTGCCCTTGGTCTCCTCCACACCGATATTCACCAGGCCCACACGGGGGTTCGGCACCCCCAGAATGCGCTTCATATATACCGAGCCCATCAGCCCAAACTGCCGCAGCATTTCGGGGCGGCAGTCGTGGTTCGCGCCGGAATCCAGCATCATAAAGCAGCCGTCCTTGCAGGGCACCACGGTGCCGATGGCCGGGCGCTTCACGCCCTTGATGCGCTTGACGATGAGCGTGCCGCCCACCACCAGCGCGCCGGTGCTGCCGGCCGAAACCAAGGCTTCGCCCCCGCCCTCCGCCAGCATCTGGAGTCCGCGCGCCATGCTGCTGTCCTTGTATTGCTTCATAATAGCGGTCGGCTCCGCTTCCATCGGGAAGACATCCGGGGCCTCCGCTATCGTCATCCCCTCCAGGGAAACACCCAGCTCTGCCGCCCTTGCACGCAGCTTTTCGCCGTCGCCGGTCAGTATGATCTCACACTTCCATTGATCTGCCGCCATGCGGCAGCCCCGCAGTACCGCCTCCGGGGCGTTATCCCCGCCGTAAGCATCTACGATCACTCTCATCGTTCATCCCTCGCTTTCAGGTAATGTTGCATTGCCGCTACGGCTCGGTCGGCCATGGCCTGGTAGCGCTCCTGCTTGCCCTTTATCAGCTCCGGCAGCGGCGGCAGAATGCCCATATTGCTGCCCATCGGCTGGAAATCCTCCACGCTCTCATCACTGATATACCGGCACAGAGCGCCCATCATCGTTTCGGGCGGGGGCAGCAGCGGCTCCCTGCCCCGCAGCCGGTCCGCCACGGCATGCGCCGCCAGTATCCCGCTCGCCGCGGATTCGATATACCCCTCCACACCGGTCATCTGCCCGGCAAAGCTGATCCTCGGCTCTTTTTTCAGCCGGAAAAAGCTATCCAGCAGCCGGGGCGAATCCAGGAAGGTATTGCGGTGCATCACGCCGTACCGCACAAATTCCGCATTTTCCAGCCCCGGGATCATCGAAAAGACCCGCTTCTGCTCCGGGAACAGCAGGTTGGTCTGGAACCCCACGATATTATACATGGTGCCGTCGGCATTTTCCCGCCGCAGCTGGATATTGGCCCACGGACGGTGTCCGGTGCGGGGGTCTCGCAGTCCCACCGGGCGCAGCGGCCCATACCGCATGGTATCCAGGCCGCGCTTCGCCAGCACCTCTATGGGCATACAGCCCTCGTACACCTTAAAGTACTCTTTCTCAAATTCATGCAGCTCCACGCTTTTGGCATTCACCAGCGCTTCATGGAACCGCTCGTACTCCTCTTTGTTGAAGGAGCAGTTGATATAATCCGCCTCGCCCCGGTCGTACCGGGTGGCAAAGTACACCCGCTCCATATCAATGGAGTCCTTTGTGACAATGGGTGCGGAGGCATCATAAAAACTCAGGTACTTTTCCCCGCACAGCCGCCCGATCGTTTCGGAAAGCGCCTCGCTGGTCAGCGGCCCGCTGGCCACGATGACATTCCCCGCCGGGAGCTCAGTCACCTCGCCAGTCACCACCGTTACATTAGGCAGCTCCCGTATGGCTTTGGTCATCGCGTCGCTAAAGGCCTCCCGGTCCACCGCCAGGGCGCCGCCGGCGCTCACCGCCGTTTCCTCGGCACAGCGCACCACCAGCGAATCCATCTCCTTCATTTCGGCCTTCAGCAGTCCCGCTGCGGAATTCAGCCGCATCGCCTTCAGCGAATTGGAGCACACCAGCTCTGCAAACCCCTCGTAGTGGTGTGCCGGGGAATACTTCACCGGCTTCATTTCGTACAGCGTCACATCTATGCCGCGTCTGGCCAGTGCCCAGGCGGCTTCGCACCCGGCCAGTCCGGCCCCTATTACAGAAACTTTACTCATTATTTCGCACTCTTCTCGTAGCCACAGCCCTCTTTCAGGCAGTGGATCATCTTCACCCGGCCGGTGGTCTTAAACAGGCTGCTGCCGCACTGGGGACACTTTTCCGCCAGCGGGATATCCCAGGTCATAAAGCCGCACTTGGGGTTATCCTCGCAGCCGTAGTAGGTGCGTCCCGTCTTGGATTTTTTGGCCAGCACCTTTTTGCCGCAGCGAGGGCAGCTGCCAGGGGTCTCCTGCTGCAGGGTCTTGGTATTCTTGCACTCCGGAAAGCCCGGGCAGGCCAGGAACTTGCCGTATTTGCCGTGGCGCACCACCATCTTGCGGCCGCACAGCTCGCACACTATGTCGGTCTCCTCATCGGGGATCTTCATCTTGGTGCCTTCCATATTCTTTTCGGCACTCTGCAGCATATCGGTAAAGTCATCATAGAAGTGGTGCATCATACCCACCCATTCGGTCTTGCCGGCCTCTACCTCATCCAGCTCCTGCTCCATCTCGGCGGTGAATTTCACATCCACTATCTTGCCGAACTGCTCCTTCATCAGCCGGGTCACCGTCTCTCCCACTATGGTGGGCTTTAGGGCCTTGCCCTCTCGCTCCACATAGCCGCGCTGCAGTATGGTGGAAAGGGTGGGCGCGTAGGTGCTGGGGCGGCCTATGCCGTTTTCCTCCAGCTCCCGGATCAGCGTCGCTTCGGTATACCGGGGGGGCGGCTGGGTAAAGTGCTGATTGGGCTTCAGCTCCTTCAGGGTTAGGTGCTCGCCCTCCTCCAGCCGGGGCAGATTGGTCTCCTGCTCCTCCTCGTTATCCACCGCCTCGGTATACAGGCGGGTATAGCCGTCAAACCGTACCGAAAACCCGGAGGCCTTAAAGAGATGCTCCCCGGCGGTAATATCGGTGGAAACGGTATCCTGCACGCAGGCCGCCATCTGGCTGGCAATAAAGCGCTCCCACACCAGCTTATACAGCTTATACTGGTCGCTGGAAAGGCTCTCCTTGATCTTGGCGGGCGCCAGGTCTATCATGGTCGGGCGGATGGCCTCGTGGCCATCCTGCGCGTTGGATTTGGAGCGGAAGGTCCGGGGCTTCGGCAGCGCGTAGTTTGCCCCATAGGTCCGCTGAATGTAATCATGCGCCGCAGAAAGTGCCTCATCGGAGATGCGCAGCGAATCGGTTCTCATATAGGTGATCAAGCCCACCGCACCCAGGTCCGGCAGGTTGATGCCCTCGTACAGCTCCTGCGCCACCTTCATGGTGCGTTTGGCCTGGAAGCCAAACCGCCGGGAGGCATCCTGCTGCAAAGTGGAGGTGATAAAGGGCGGCGCGGGGTTCTTCTGCCGCGTGCCCATCTTTATACTCTTTATGATAAACGGCTCTTTTTCGGCGGCGGCCTTTAGGGCATTGGCCTGCTCCTCAGTGGTGATCTCACACTTTTTGCCGCCGGTGCCGTAGTATTTGGCCAAAAAGGGTTTGGCTTTTACGCCCTGCTTCTGCAGCAGGGCCTCCAGGGTCCAGTATTCCTCCGGCTTAAAGGCCCGGATCTCATCCTCCCGGTCCACCACCAGCCGCACCGCCACCGATTGCACCCGTCCGGCGGAAAGTCCCTTGCGGATCTTCTTCCACAGGAAAGGGCTGATCTCGTAGCCCACGATGCGGTCCAGCACCCGGCGGGCCTGCTGGGCATCCACCAGCTGCTGGTCGATGCACCGGGGGTGCTCCATGCCGTATTTAATGCCGGACTTGGTGATCTCATTAAAGGTCACCCGGTTCGGCTCCGTTTCATCCAGTTTCAGGAGCTGCGCCAGGTGCCAGCTGATGGCCTCTCCCTCACGATCGGGGTCGGTCGCCAGGTACACATAGTCGCTCTTTTTGGCCTCGGCGCGCAGCTTTTTTATCAGCTCGCCCTTGCCCTTGATATTCTCATAGTTCGGGGCAAAGTCATTCTTCACATCCACGCTCAGCCGGGAAGCCGGCAGGTCGCGCACATGGCCCATCGAGGCCATCACTTCATAGTCGGGGCCAAGGTACTTCTGGATGGTATGCGCCTTGGCCGGGGATTCCACGATCACTAATTTGGACAAATCTTATCACCCGTATATTCTTAAAATTTCGTTTTCTCTCGGCGGTTCACCGGCTGAACCGGTGTCCCGCATGGATTCTGATGATACCAAAGATCTCAAGCTGCGTCAAGACCGAAAGTGTCTCCGGTACCGAAAGTCCGGTTGCCGCCACCACCTCGTCGGCGGTCATCGGCTCGCTGCTTAGGACCTCCAGCACCGTGCGCTGGCTGCCGTTCAGCGTCTCCAGCATCCCGTCGTCGCTCCGCAGGGGATAGGCCTTGGCCGGGGCGGGCTTTTCCTTCTTCTTAGCCTTGCTGGGCTGCTTTTCGCACAAGGTAAGCTGCTCAGCCTCCGCTTCCTCTCCCGGCCCCGCAGCATCATAGTCCCGCAGATCGTATTCCTCCAGAATATCCCCTGCTTCCCGCACCATGATGGCCCCCTCCCGGATCAGCCAGTTGGGCGCGGCGCTCATGGGGCTATCCACATTGCCGGGCACCGCAAAAACATCCCGGCCCTCGGTCAGGGCAAACCCCGCCGTGATCAGCGACCCGCTGCGGCGTTCTCCCTCCACCACCAGCGTACCGTGGCACAGCCCCGCTATAATGCGGTTGCGGATGGGAAAATGATAGGAATTCGGCTCAGCGCCGGGCGGGAATTCCGTTATCACCGCGCCGCCGCTTCGCAGTATCTTCTTTTTCAGCTCCCGGTTGGCCGCCGGGTAGGTCACATCGATGCCGCAGCCCTGCACCGCTATGGTACGGCCGCCGGCCTCCACAGTAGCATCATGGCAGCAGGAATCGATCCCCGTCGCCAGGCCGCTTACCGTCACCACACCCCTGGCCGCCAGGTCCGCGGAGATCTCCCTCGCCACCCGGCTGCCGTATTCGGTGCAGCGGCGGGTGCCCACCACAGCTATTGTTAAGATATCATTCAGATCCATCCAGCTGCCGGCCACATACAGCACCGCCGGCGGGCTGTATATGTTCCGCAGCCGCTGCGGGTACAGGTCGTCATCCGGGGTCAGTATCTTTACCCTGTTCCTCTCACAAAAGCCCAGAATCTTTCCCAGGTCGGCGTCTTTGGCCTCCCGCACCCGGCGCAGCTCTTCCTCGCCCATGCCGTGCTGCCGCAGCCGCCAGTCCTCGGTGTGGAATAAAAGGGTAGGCGAGTGCCACTTTTCCAGGGCCTTGGCGGCCCTCACCGTTCCAAAGCCATACGCCAACTGGAACCGCATCCAGTCCGAAATCGCCATCTCGCTCCCCCTCCTTTCATTTTATCCTTCGTTCCAGGCCGCCTATTCCGGCGGCACGGCTCCATTTTGTCTCGGAGCGACCCTCCGCTTCGCTGCGGGCACTCCTCGCCCATTCCGCCGCGCCGCCTGCCTCCTGCTTATCCGGGCAGATACCCCCGGCCGCTCAGCTCCCACATGCACAGCGCTGCCGCGGCCGCCGCGTTCAGCGATTCCGCCGCCCCCCTCATCGGGATATATACCTCGCCATTACAGGCATCTATCACTTCCCGGCTCACACCGTTGCCCTCATTGCCGATGACGATCCCCCGGCATTCCCCCGCCGGCAGCCTTTGCAGCGGCAGTGCTTCGGGGCTTAGGGTAGCCGCATAGCAGCGCAGGCCCTGCTTTTGCCACGCGGCAATGCTCCCGGCCAGGTCATCCACCCGTACCGTTTTCTGCCGCCAGCCGCTGCCCATCGTACTGCGGATCACCTTCGGCGAAAAAAGATCGGGACAGTGGACCGAAAGCACCACCGCGGTGGTGCCCATCGCTTCCGCCGTCCGCAGGATGGTCCCCAGGTTGCCGGGATCCTGCAGCTCGTCCAGCAGCAGATAGCTACCCGCCCGCATCGTCAGCGGCTCGGCCTTCGGCATCTCCCCCACCGCAAAAATGCCCTGCGGATGCTCGGTCTCGGAGATATACGCCGCCAGCTCATTGGGGATGGAAAAGCACCGCCGCGCCATTCCCGCCAGCTTTTCGGCCTCCGGGTAGCGGGCGCCGTCATCGCTTACCAGCAGCGTCCGCAGCGGGATGCCGCTCTCAGCCGCATCCAGCACCAGCCGGGCGCCCTCCAGCACAAAGCACCCGGTCTCCTCCCGCCGCTTCCGGCTGCCGCACAGTTTTCGGTATTCCTTTATCAGCGCGTTCTCGCGCGAGGTCAGCCGTTCCATCCTTTTCCTCCTTTTGGAGATGCTCTTTTTTCTTTATACCCTAAGTCAGCCCCAAATGCAAGCAAATTTTTGATGACTTCATTTTATGACAAAAAAGACCCGCCCGATCCTGTCTTACCAAAATCGGGCGGAGCGTTATGCTTTTTACAGGGCAGCCTTGGCCTTCTCGGTCAGCGCGGTAAAGGCGGCAACATCGTTGATCGCCAGCTCGGAGAGCATCTTGCGGTTCAGGTTGATGCCGGCCTTCTTCAGCCCGTTCATGAACTGGGAATAGTTCATGCCGTTCAGCTTGCAGGCGGCGGAAATACGGGTGATCCACAGGCGGCGGAAATCACGCTTCTTCTGCTTACGGCCAATGTAAGCATAGTTGCCGGATTTCATTACGGCCTGTTTCGCCATCTTAAAGCGCTTGCTCTTCGCGCCAAAATAGCCCTTCGCCATCTTCAGGGTCTTTTTTCTTCTCTTGCGGGTCATCATCGCTCTTTTAATACGAGCCATATCTTTTTACCTCCGTATCATATCATCTGTAAATGTTGTTGTTAAGGGATCAGGTGTTGGGCATCAGCAGCTTCAGTGCGCCGACATTGGTCTTATCGGCATAGGTGCCCTTGCGCAGGTTTCTCTTGCGCTTGGTGGATTTCTTGTTCAGGATATGAGACTTGTAGGCTTTGGCTCTCTTGACCTTACCGTTTTTGGTCAGCTTAAAGCGCTTTTTTGCACCGGTGTGGGTTTTCAGCTTGGGCATTTTATTTTCCTCCTAAATTTGTTATTGCTGCTTATTGGTGGGGGCAGGCTTCGCGTTCATAAACATGATCATACTGCGGCCCTCCAGCTTGGCGGGCTTTTCCACATTGCCTACATCGGCACAGGCCTCTGCAAAGCGCTGCATGATACCGTACCCCAGCTGGGAATGCGCCATCTCACGGCCGCGGAAGCGGATGGACACCTTGACGCGGTTGCCGGAAGAAAGGAACTTCTTGGTCTGGTTCACCTTGGTATCAAAATCGTGGGTATCAATGTTCAGGGAAAGCCGGGTCTCCTTCACCTCTATGGTCTTCTGGTTCTTCCGGGATTCCTTTTCGCGCTTGGCCTGCTCAAAGCGGTATTTGCCGTAATCCATAATGCGGCATACCGGCGGCTGGGCCTGCGGCGCTATCTTTACGAGATCCAGGTTCTTTTCCTGCGCCATGTTGTAGGCATCGCGGGAGGACATGATCCCCAGCTGCTCGCCTTCAGCACCGATCACTCTTACTTCCTTGTCGCGGATCTCTTCATTGATCTGCAGTTCCTTGTTTGCGATTGCAAAGCACCTCCTGACTGAAATGGGTTGTAGCTCTCGGGTTTTCCTGTAAATAAAAAGCACGGACTCATTACTTTGATCGTCCATGCCAAAAGAACGCAAGTCTCCCGCATTTGCAGGCCTTGCCTCTATTGACCGTGCCTACAACCACTGTGCGGCAGGTGAGAACGATCTCGTTCTGCTTTCTTTACTTGACTATCATACCAAATCCCCCTCTCCCTGTCAAGGGGGAATTTTCACTATTTCCCTCGTTTTTTCTGCCTGCCGGCACCGCCCCGCCCCGCAGGCTTCCCTGTGTAAGGGGAGGGCACCGCACCATAGCCTCCCTTGTGTAAAGGGAGGTGGTGAGCGGAGCGAACCGGAGGGATTGATGGCACAAATCATGCCAAAGTATCATCTCGCCTGTCGGCGTCGCTAAGTCACCGGAGGGTGACTCCGCCCCGCCGTTAGGCGACTGCAATCTCGCCCTAAATAAAGTTCTTTTGCCTACTTTTCCTCACAGAAAAGTAGCCCCCCGCCGGGTAGGCATGCTCACTAAGCCTTGCAAAAGGCCCCGCCCCGCCGCCAGGCGACTACAAACTGGCTCCGTAGGAAAAGAGAGATAAAACTAAGTTATAGTATCTACCGACAATCCCTCCGTCACGGCTGCGCCGTGCCACCTCCCTTTGCACAAGGGAGGCTTTCGCCGCCAGGCGACCGCCAACTTGGCCAAAATTCTTTCTCCGCCTTTTCTCCACAGAAAGGGCCTCACAGCTCCACTTTCACCGCCTGCCCCAGGCAGAACGAATACAGCACCGCCTCGGTCACCGGCAGACCAAACTGCCGCCGCACCATGGCCGCGTACAGCTTCAGCTGCAGGGCATACCGCCCGGTCAGCTCCTGCGGAGCCGCCACCCGGTCGGTCTTATAGTCCAGCAGCACGGCATGGTCCCCTTCTACCAGCACGGCATCCACCGCCCCCATGATGAGCGTCGTCCCCGGCACCCGCAGCGCCGGGTCTATGGCCGCCAGCTCCTCCGGGGTGAATTCCTGCAAAAACCGCATTTCCCGCTCCACCCGGTCGGCTTTTCTCATCCGCTCGCCCAGGGGGGAGCTCATCAGCTTTTCCAGCACCCTGGTGTCGATCAGCCCGCCGTCCTCCCGGTACAGGTAGCCCTCGGCCACCAGCCGTTCTATCTCGGCCTTCGGGTCCTTTTTCAGTGCCGCCAGGTCGGCAAATTGCATCGCCCGGTGGGCGGCATTGCCCCGCTCGGCCGCGGTCGCCTCCTGCCGGGTCAGGCACTTGGGCCTGCGCTTCAGCAGATAATGCTCCCTTGCGGCCCGTTCGGCCAGCTCACTCACCGCCATCCTTCTGGGGGTCACGGTATCGGCCGGGTAGGGGTAGCTGAACCTCAGCTTCTCCTCCAGCCGCTGCAGGGCCTCCCCCTCCACGGGGATGGCCTCATGCGCCTGTTCCAGTTCTTCACTCTCCGGCGGCGGCAGCTCCTCCGGCCGTATGATCCTCAGCTCCAGGCCCTGCTCCTGCATCACGGTGCCCCGCAGCCAGTCCCAGCTGCTCCCCGCAGCGGCGGCCCGGTATTCCCCGCTTTCCGCGGCTATCATCCCCAGCTCCTCCAGCCCTTCGGTGATCTTGGTCCCCGTAGCCATCAGGTACAGCTTTTCCCTTGCTCTCGTCAGCCCCACATACAGGATCCGCATTTCCTCCTGCAGCCGGGTCTTGCGGTTCTGCAGCTGCATGGCCGCCAGCGGCAGGGTCTTATGCTGCAGCATGGTGTAGTTATCCCGCAGCTTGCAGGCAAAGCCCAGCTCCCGGTCCATAGCGATGTCGCCGCTCTCCTCCGCCTTGCGGAATCGCTCATTGCACCCGGCCAGGAACACCACCGGGTATTCCAGTCCCTTGCTGCGGTGAATGGTCGTCACGGTCACAGCGTCGCCGCCGGCCGCCGCCGCGCTGGGCAGCACACAGCCCCGCTGGGCCAGCCGCCGCAGGTATTCCGCAAAGTCACTCTCGCCACGGCCGTCCTTTTCGTGCTCGGCCGCATGGGCCTGCAGCAGCCGCAGGTTGGCCACCGCGGTCTCGCCCTCCGGCAGCACCCGGCACTTTTCCCGGTAGCCGGTCACCTCGCATATCTCCCGGATCAGCTCAGCGGCGGGCAGCTCCTGCATTTTGGCCCGCAGCAGGTCGTAGTCCCGCAGGAAAGCCGCGAATTTGCCGCTCTCCGCTGTTTTGCTCAGCAGGTTCTGGTACAGTCGCTCCCGCCGGCCGGCCGCTCTCAGGGCCGCCAGATCGTCCCCGGTAAAGCCGTACATCGGGCTTGCCAGCACCTCGGCCAGCTCCAGGTCCAGCATGGGGTTGGCCAGCACGGCCAGGTAGCTCACCACCGTTTTTACCTCTCTTACCTCCAGCAGGTTTTCGTTTTTGGCGCTCCGGGCGCCGATGCCCCTTTCCCGCAGGGCGTCTATGTAGTACTGCTCCCGGTTTTTGGCGCTCCGCATCAAGATGCAGATATCCCCCGGCCGAACCGGCCGTCGGCCCCCGTTTTCCTCCACGGTAAAGCCCGCCTTCAGCAGTATCCCGATCTCCTCCGCCGCCTGCTCAGCCTCCATTTTGCGGCAGTCGGCCACCGGGGTCCCCGCGGGTGGGTTGATGACCAGCGCCGTCACCGGCCGCCCGATGGTATAGTCATACGGCAGGGAGGAAACCAGCTCATCCTCCGGCAGGTAGTCCATTCCCGCCGTTCTTTGGGTCATAATGCGGCTGAACAGCCGGTTGGTAAAGCCGGTGATCTCCCGCCGGGTGCGGAAGTTGGCGTTCAGGGCGATCTTTGCCGGGAAGGACCCTTCCTCCGCCGGAGCATAGCTTTCCCGCTTCTCCAGGAAGTTTTCGGGACAGGCCTCCCGGAAGCCGTAAATACTCTGTTTGACATCCCCCACCATGAAGCGGTGGCAGCCCCCCGCCGTCAGCGCGGCAAAGATCTTCTCCTGCAGGGCGTTGGTATCTTGGTACTCATCCAGCATAATCTCGGCATACCGGCTCCCCAGCTCCGCGGCAAGGGCGGTTGGGGTGCCGTCCGGCTGTACCAGCAGGGCCAGGGCATGGTGCTCCAGGTCGCCAAAGTCCAGCTTTCGCCGTTCCAGCTTGGCAGCGGCGTACCGGCTGTCGAATTCCAGAATCAGCGCGCACAGCCGCTCCATCAGCGGGGCCAGTTTCTGCTGGTCCTCCCGGTACTGCGTCTCCCCCATCAGGAAGACCTTCGTCTTGAGCTCCGTCACGGCCTCGGCGGCCCGGCGGCGCAGCCGCAGCACCGTTTCCTTGGTCTCGGCGTCTGTCCACTTTTTCCGCGGAAACTGCGGAAAGCTCGCTTCCAGCATCCGGGTCATAGCGGTGTCCCATTCCTCCCGGGTCACGGCGGCCATCAGCCGGGCCAGCATCTCCCGGTCCTGCATGATCACCGGCGTCACCACTTCCCACAGCATCTCGTCGTTGCTCTGCCCCAGCAGATCCATGCAGTCCCGCAGCAGGTCGTCGGCGTATTGCAGGGCCTCCGCGGCCCGCTGCCGCAGCAGCCCGCTCCAGATGGTCTCATCCAGCGGCGTTTCGGTATCGGCGGTGATGTACTCCGCGGCCCAGTCCCGGTAGAAGGGATGATTGCGCAGAAAGCGGTATAGAAGCAGCAGCGAGGCCATGACCCTGCGGTCATTCCGGCTGCCGGAAAACAGCTCGATGAGCCGCATGAAGGCCGGCTCGGCCTTTTCGTACTCCTCATCCAGCAGCTGCTCCAGCACCGCCGCCTGCAAAAGCTCATCCTCCCCATCCCGGCCCAGGGCCATATCGCCGGGCAGTCCCAGCGCCTGGAAATTCTCCCGGATGAGCCGGTAGCAAAAGGCATGGATGGTGCAGATTTCGGCGTTGCCCAGCAGGAGGCTCTGCCGCCGCAGCATGGCGTTTTCCGGCTCCTGCTCCATTCGCTCATACAGCCGGGCCGCGATTCTCTGCCGCATTTCCTCCGCCGCGGCATTGGAGAAGGTCACAATAAGCAGCCGGTCGATATCCACCGGGCGCTCCGGGTCAGTGATGAGGGTCAGCACCCGTTCGGTCAGCACAGCGGTCTTGCCGCTGCCCGCCGCCGCCGAGATCAGAAGATCTCCGCCCCGGGTGGTGATGGCCTGTTTTTGGGCCGAGGTCCATTCGCGCGCGCTCATTCGGTCTCCTCCTTTCCACCCAGCTCCCGGTGGGGAGCCTCCGGCTCGGTATTATTGCACAGCCCCGCATAGGGGCAGTAGTTGCAGGGCTCGCTGCTGCCGCCCCGTGCCGGGCAGGGGGCCACCTTACCGGCCAGCAGGTCGGTGCCCATTTGCTCTATGTTGCCGTAAACGGTCTCCCGCAGCTTGGCAAAGACCTCCCGGCTGTAAACCCGGGAGCCCCGGTAAAACTCGCCGTTCTGCTTTATCTTGGCGGGGATATACACCCCGGCCAGCTGCTGCTCCATCGCCCGCAGGATGTCCTCATCCTCCAGCAGCATTCCCTTCATCCGCAGGGATTCATTCACCTCGGCCGCCAGGCTTTCGCTGGTGGTATCCATGGTGACCTCCAGCGCCTCCAGGCGGCTGGGCAGGTACAGCACCCCCGCCGGCTGCGGGCTGCCAAAGCGGTGGTTCTCATCGCCGCAGGCGGCGTACAGGTAGATGAGCATCTGCATATTGAGGCCGTAGGGCACTTCCTCAAACTTGAATTCCTTGGTGCCGGATTTGTAATCGATGACCCGCAGGTAGTCTCCCTCCGGGCCGTGGTAAAGGTCCACCCGGTCGATGGAGCCGCGCAGGGAAATGGGGGTGCCGTCCCCGGCGCTCAGCCGCGGGGAGGCCACCTCTCCCCCCTCGCCCACCGAAACCTCGGTAGCGGCGGCGGTAAATTCGCTTTGGGAAAATTCATCAGCCAGGTGCCGCACAATGACCCCCAGCATCAGCCGCAGGCGGTCAAACTGGTAACGGAACCGGGCGGTGACGGTGGTGGGGTCGGGCACCATCCGGTCGATGTACTCCCGGAGGAAGCGGCGGATCTCCCCATCCATCTCCTCATCGGTCAGCTCGCACAGGCCCCGGCTGCCGTACTGGTTTACCATCTGCTGGAAAACATAGTGGATGGCCGAGCCCGACTCGAAGGGGGAAAACTCCACCCTTTGCCGGGGGCGCAGCCGCAGCATTTTGTCACAGAAAAACTGGTAAGGGCACTGGTAGTACCGGTCGATGGCGGTGGGGGCCAGCTTTAGCTCCCGGCCCAGCAGCTGCCGGGCGTTTTCCGGGGTGATATCCCCGGCCGGGGCATCCATGGACACCCGTCTCATCGCAGCCGGATAGTCCCCCTCTCCCAGCCGCTCCAGCAGGGCGGCCAGCAGGGCCTCCTCCGCGGCATCCCGGCCCAGAGCCGCCGCGTATCGGCTTTTGGCGGTGGCCTCATTCACCACCCAGAATTCCGCCGGGAAGGCTTCGGTCCTGATGGGGGTGACCTGCAGGGGCCGCAGCACCCGCAGCAGATAGCCCGCCGGGGCCAACTGGGCATCCCCGGCGATATTCTGCCGGGCATAGGTGATGGTCAGCCGCTCCGCCGCGGCCGAAAGAGCGGAATACAGCACAAACTGCTCCCGCAGAGTGCTTTCGGTGCCCAGCACCGGCAGCTCCGCGCCGCGGGCATTCAGCTCCTCCCGCTCCCGGGTGGAAAAAAGCCCTGCCGTGGCCCCATTGGCCGGGAAAATGCCCTCATTGACGCCAAGGACAAAGACAGCCCGGGGGCTTTGCAGCCGCACCCGGTCGCTTTCCGCCAGGATGACATGATCCACGGTATTTGGCACCTCGCCCAGATCGATGCGGGAAAGGGCCAGCCGGAACAGCTCGCTCCACTCCCGGGCGTTCAGTGCCCTTTCCGGGTAAAAGTCGGTCATGAGGTCCAGCACATCCACCAGGCTGTTCCACTGGCGTTCCACCGCTTCCCGCTGCGGCAGAGGGCTGTTTTGGGTCAGGTTTTGCAGGGCGCCGGCGGCTTCCGCATAGCGGTACACCGCCGCCGCAAAGTCGGGGCCTGCGGCATTTTTCAGACTTTGCCGCAGGGCCGCCAGCGGCTCGATGACCCGGCGGCGGGCGGCCTCCACCTGGGCCAGGGCGGCGGCGTAATCCTCCGGGGCGGCATCGGACATGCCCTCCGGATTGCCGGTGAAGGGGCGCAGCCAGTCCTCCCCGGAGATGTTCCAGATGAAGCTGTAATTTTCCAGGGCGCCGGCCTGCTGGGGAGAAAGCCCCGAGGCAGCAGAGCGGGCCAGCCGCAGGATGGCGGCGGTTTTCAGGCTGCCGGAGGCAGCCTCCAGCGCGGTGAGCAGGAAAAACGGCAGCGGCGCGAAGAGGATGTTCTGCTTTTCGCCGCAGAAGTAGGGCAGATCGTATTCCTCCAGCACGGTTTTGGCATTGCGGTAGCGGTCCAGATCCCGGCAGAGGATGACGCAATCCCGGTAGCGGAGGCCCTCCTCCCGCACCAGCCGGGCAATCTCGGCGGCGGCAAACCGCATTTCCTCGTACACCGTCGGCGCCTCGATGAGCCGAAGGCTCTCTCCGGCGGCGGGGGGCGCCGTTTGCGGCCGGGTAAAGGCCCTTTGCAGCCCGGCCAGGGCAGGGCTTTGGTGGCGTTTATCTTCGGCGAGAATGAGGGGTTCCTCGCACATTAACGCGTGCGCGCCCGCGCACGCGCGCATACGCAGGAGAAATTTTTTCTGGTAAAGGAAGATATCCTCCTTGGCATCCAGGGCGGGGCAGGTCATGGAGAGGGTAAGACTTTCCGCCGAGAGGAGCATCTGCTCCAGCAGGGCGCGCTCGCTGACCGAAAAGTAATCGAAGCTATCCACCCAGATGTGGCGGCCGGCGAACCAGTTCTTTTCCGTCGCGCGGCCCAGCGCCAGGGCCAGCTCATCCAGGGGGTCGTGGAAGCGCAGCTCCACCAGGGCCTGGAAGGCCTCGTAGATGAGCTGGAGATCGGTGAGTTTCTGCCCCAGGGCGGTGCCGGCGGTTTCGGCGGCGATTTCCTCCAGCCGGGCGGGGGTAATGCCAGCGCGCTTAAAATCGGCGACGGTTTGCAGCATGGAGGAAATGAAGCCGGTGTAGCCTGCCTGCCGCCGGTAGAGGGTAAGCCGCTCCTGCACCTCGCTGATGGCTTCCCGCATCAGCAAAGCCCGGCTGACCTCATCCAGCGGGCGCTGCGTCAAGCCGCCGCATTCCCGGAAGATCTTTTCCGCCAGGCGGGGGAAGCTGAGCAGGGTGATATACTGCTGCTCCTCCCCGGTAAAGAGGGCACTGACCCGGCGCTCCATCTCAAAGGAGGCGTGCTCCGGCACCAGCAGCAGGACAGACTGCTGCCGGCCGGCGGCTTCTTTTATCTGGCGGAGTACCTCGGTGGTTTTGCCGGTACCGGCTTCGCCCAGGATCATTCGCAGCATGGGACAGGGCTCCTTTCGGGTGGGTGGTTAGTGGAAAGTGCGGGGATGGCCGGGAGGGCGGCGGAGCCGCCGGGCGCAGCCCGGTACGCGCCGCCCCGCAGGGGTGGCGCGGCAGCCCCCGCAGGGGGCGCTCCGCCGCAATGGGCGGGCTGCACAGGGTGGCGGGGATAGATCGGGCAAGGGGTAAGTGGGAAAGCTAAGGCAGCCCGCGGCAGCCGCGAGGTAGCGGATAGAAACAACATTCCAAGTTAATTGTAGCACAGGTTTGGCGGGATGGGCAAGACTTTGGGATGAAAAAACGAACAAATTTTCGTATTTGTAATAATTTTGGGTATAAATGGGAAAACCGCCCGCTCTCCAATAAACAGGGAACGGGCGGCCGGCATTGGTCTTTGTGGATCAGGCAAGGGTAAAATTGGAGCCTTTATAACGCAGGCGGATCTTATCCGCGATCATGGCAATGAACTCACTGTTGGTGGGCTTGCCGCGCAGATTGTGGATGGTATAGCCGAAATAGGAATTGAGAATATCCACATCCCCGCGGTCCCAGGCCACCTCGATGGCATGGCGGATGGCACGCTCCACACGGGAGGCGGTGGTACCGTTCTTTTTGGCGATGGCCGGATAAAGCACCTTGGTAACGCCGTTGATGATCTCCGGTTCCCGGACGGTCATAATGATGCCATCCCGGATATACTGGTAGCCCTTGATATGCGCCGGGATGCCGATCTCCATGATGATCTCGGTGACGATGGTTTCCAGGTCCACCACTTCCACTGCGGGACGGGCCGCGGCAACCGCTTCTTCCCCGGCGGCCGGGGCGCACATCATTTCTACCCGCTCGGCAATGATATCGGGATCGAACGGCTTGACAAAGTGATAGGCGGAGCCTGCCCGGATCAGCTGATTGGTGATGCCGGGCGCATCCATACCGGTCATGGTAAAGATGGTGGGCTGGACGCCGCACTCCCCGCGGGAAACGGCCATGAGCACACCCAGGCCATCCAGGCCGCTCATTAGGGCCTCCATCAGCACAGCGGTGGGCTTCTTCTCCCGGATCATATCCAAAAGAGCGCGTCCATCCTTGCGGCAAACCTCTACTTCAAAGCCCTTTGCCTCCAAAGCAGCTTTGCAGGTATCGCGGAATTCGCCCGCATCATCGGCGATCAGCATATAGTTGTGGTTCTCCATGTGAATACTCCTCCTAAAATGTTATGAAATCCGGCCGTTGAGTTGATGTTACCATAAATTGTAAAAGATTTCAACATATATTTCAATATTTTTTGATAAAGTTTTCGCCAATATTTTCCAATATTAGATGCTATGCCGCATTGAAGGTGGTTTGGTCGAGGTTTTTCTCGGCATTTCGCACTGTTTCGGCAAAAATCGCGTAGCCGCGGTCCGGTTCATCCACAAAGACATGGGTCACGGCGCCCACCAGCATCCCATTCTGGACGAGCGGCGAGCCGCTCATGCCCTGTAGGATACCGCCGGTTTTTTGCAGCAGTGCCTCATCGGTCACCCGGATGACCATATTCTGCCCCGCGTGGCCGCTGCCCCGCAGCACCTTCTCGATAACTACATCATACTCCCGCGGAGCGCCGCCTGCAATAGTTGTCAGCATTTTAGCGGGGCCGGGCTGCACTTCGTGCGAAAAAGCCACTGGCAGCCGCTCCCCCTGCGGGATATAATCCGGGCGGAGGGACCCGCAGACCCCGCATTCGCTATTGGCTGTAAGGCCCGCAAAGGTGCGCCCCGCCACAAACTGACCCTTCAATTCGCCGGGGGAGCCGCTTTTGCCGGTGGTATAGCCGGTAATGACCGCTTCCACTCCCTCCCCGGTGGAAAGGGTCATGATCTCGCCGGTATCCACATCGCAGATGGGATGCCCCAGGCCGGAGAAGGTACGCGCGTTTTCATCAAAGTAGGTGACGGTGCCGATGCCGGCGGAGCTATCCCGCACCCAAAGCCCCAGGTGCCAGCGGCTGTCAGAAAGGCTTTTTTGCGGGGTGAGGCGGGCGGTGTACTGCCGCCCCTGCCGCTGATATACAAGCTGCACCGGGCGGCCGCCGCTGCCCTGCACCAGAGCACCCATCTGCTCATTGGAGGTCAATGTGATGCCGTCCAGGCTCAGCAGGATATCCCCGGTGGCAAGGCCCGCGCTGCGGGCCGGATTGATGCGCCTGCCATCGGCGGAAAAATCGGTGAAGCCCACCACCATCAATCCCTCGGTAAACATCTTGATGCCGAAGGGACGGCCGGAGACCAGCACGGTATCCCGCTGCACATAGCGCACCGAAACAGTCTTGACCGAAACGCCCAGCGGCAGGCGCAGCTGGGCTTCGGCCGTTGCTTCCCCGCTGCGGGCCACGGCGGTCTCCTCGCCATAGACTGCAGTAATATTGCCGGGCAGGCGAAGGCTGCCGCCGCGGGTCAGGGCGTATTCATCCGGCAGGCGGGCCTGCCAGTATACCGCCGCGGCCAGCACCAGCAGCACCGCGGCGCCAAAGATCCAAAAGCCTGTGCGTATTGCTTTTCTCAAAGGATTTCACCCCCTTTCCCCCAAAAGCGGGGCCGCGCCCGCACTGATGCGCCGCCCCATAATCTACTGTGCGCCGGAAGCGGCGGATGATGTGATGTAAATACTTGCGGCGGATGCAGCAAAAGGACAGGGATGCCAAAATATGCGTCCTATGACAAAAGTCCGCGGGGATCCCGCAGGACCAGGTGAACGGTGTAGCGGAGCTCCCCCAAGGGGATATTTTGTAAATCGTGACCGCAAAGCGCCGCACGGGCCGAAAGCCCCAGCAGATCGCTGCGGGTGCGGGACATTTGGGTATTCAGCGCGGCCAGGCGCCGCTGCAGTTCATCCAGCAGGGCCGCTTCCAGCGTTTCCCGGGTCATGTTTCCATCGACGGACTGTACAGAGGCTTCCGCCGTCAGGGTGAGGGTGGGTGTTTCATCCTCCCATTTGACCCCAGAAAGGGTCAGCCGCCGCAGCAGGATGCTCGCCTCCCCCGCTCCAGTCGAAAGCGCATAGCGCATTTCCGGGCGCTCGCCCAGCAGCATAAGGCAGATCTCCTCCGGCTCCTCGGGGGCGGTGTAGTCGCTTTGCCCGGTGGCGATGGCACCCGTTTCCCGCAGCTCGCCCTCTGCCGTCGTCAGCCAGGGGATCAGACCATCCCGGCCGGTCCCCTCCAGCAGGTTCAGCAGCTCCTTGAGTCCATTGCGGCGGCTATCGGTATACTGGCGGGTCAGCAGGGCGGTGATGCTATCCCCGGTGAGCGCTTCCCCATCATACAGTGAAAGGGCGTCCCCGCACAGGGCGATCTGGGTATTGGGGGAAAGCCTTCCATCGGCCAGCAGCGCACGGAGATACCCCCGCAGCGTGCTGCCATCTGGCACGCCGGAAAAGACGATGCTCTGCAGCGCACCAAGGTAGACCTGCTCCCCGGTTTGGCGCTCGGCGGCGGAAAAGAGGGCGGTGAAGCTTTCCCCCTGCACGGTGATGGTCTCATTTTCCTCCTCCCGGATCACCTCCAGCACGGCGGTAAGCGGGCGGGCGGAGCACTCCACCCCCATGGAGGAAAGGACCAGACGGGAGGAGATGGGGCGCTCTCTGCAGCCGGGCAGCAGGCAGAGCACAAGGGGCAAAAGCAGGACAAAAAAGCGGCGAAGCGGCATGGGGGACCTCCTAAATGAGAAGATAAGCAAAGGGCGGGGCGGCGGGCAGAAGCGGCGAGCGGCCAGGCAGCGGCGAGGGCAGGCTGGCGCCCGATGAAATCGGGCTGGCGCCTGTTGAGCCGCTAACGCCGCCGGTCCCGCTTATTCCCGGTGCCCCGCGGCGGCAGCAGGGCAAAAATCAGCCAAAGCAGGCCCGTCACAGCCAAGATGGGATAAATGTCAGCATCCGGCCAGCCGGTATAGTGCAGCAGCGCTACCCCGCCAAGGGAAAGCGCCACGCCTGCCCAAAGGGAGCATTTTGGGCGGCAGCCAGCCATACCGCCCAACCGCGCGGCGGCAACCGCCAATCCGATAAGCCGGAAAAACGCCGCCGTGATAAGCAAAAAGCAGTACACCGGCACCATGCCGGAAAGCCCGGCCGACCGGGCCAGCTGCATCATGGGGTAGGGCTGCAGGCTGCCGTAGTGCCCCAGCACCAGCGCCGCCAATAGCAGCAAAAGGCCGCCCAGCAGCCAACCGGCGGGCACCCACAGCAGCAGGGCGGCAGACCGCGGCCGGCTGCATCGTTGGGCAAACAGCAACAGCAGCAGGGGTTCCGCCTGGCGGGGCAGGATAAATAATATCTCCTCCCCCAGGCGGGAAGGATCCTCTTCGGGCAGGCGGAGATTGAGCGCCGTAGCCTGCGGCAGCACCCCAAGGGAAAGCAGCAGCACCGCAATCAAAAATAAAAACAGACTGACAAAGGCGGCCCGGCCCAGGGCCTCCTGCCCGGCGGCAGCGGCCGCCCACACCGCGCCCAGCAGCACCAGCAGCAGGAGAAACGGGGAAAACACACCCTCGAACAGAACACGGGCGGCGGAAAGCAGCTGTTCGGCCGTGACCGCGAAATATCCCACCGCAAGGAGCGCACCCCATGCGGCAAATACCGGCGACAGAGGGGTCTCCCCCCGGGCGGCGCAGCGGCGGCAGAATACCGCCAGCAGGAACACCACCCCATAGGCCACCGCCGAGGCCGCCATGCTCAACAGGCCGTTGACAAGGGACGGGCGGCAGCACAGCAGCCAAAAGCACTGGGATAATACCAACAAAGCGAATATTTGCCCGCTGCCGCTGATCTCACGCGTCCTGGTCATCGGTCTGCCCCCTTTCCCGCTGGCGGGCGGAGGACACATTGTAGTCCTTCTGCCCCAGCCGCTGCCAGCCGCTGCGCCAGAATAGATCCCGCAGGGTGCGGGGCTGCCACGGCGCGATGGGCGCCGTGAGCGGTGTGCCCAAAGTATGCAGGCTGCACAGGTTGACCACCAGCACCAAAAAGCCCAGCACCATGCCGTAAAGCCCCAATATCCCGCCGATGAAGATGAATAAAAACCGCAGAATGGTCACCGGCTCGTACAGGCTGGGCACCGCGAAGGCGCTTACGGCGGTCAGCGCGATAATGATGATCATGGGCAGACCCACCAGTCCGGCGGTCACAATGGCATCCCCGATGACGATGCCGCCCACCACACTGAGGGTATGCCCAATGGCATCCGGCAGGCGCAGCCCTGCCTCCCGCAGCAGCTCATACAGCAAAAAAAGGGCCAAGGCTTCCCCCATAGCGGAAAGCGGCGTGGCCGAAACAGAGCCGAGGAAGGCGGGCAGCAGCATCCGGGGAATACGCTCCGGGTGGAAGGTGACCACCGCCACATAATAGCCCGGCAGCAGCACCGTAAGGAAGAACGCCGCCAGCCGCAAAAGCCGCACAAACGCCGTAAAATAGGGCCGCTGGGTGTAGTCATCCAGCGTATGGAAATGCTCGGTGAAGAGGTAGGGCGCGATCATCACATTGGGGCTGCCATCCACCATTACCCCCACCCGGCCTTCGGTCAGCTTGGCGCACAGGGTATCCGGGCGCTGGGTGGTGCCCGTCCCGCTGAAAAGCGACGCCGCCCCCTTGCCGATGAACGCCTGCAAAAAGCCGCTGTCCAGCACCAGCGGCAGAGAAGCCTCCCGCAATTTTTGCCGCACGGCCTCCACCGTTTCGGGCGCCGCCACATCGCTGAGGTAGCAAAGGCGCACATTGGTGCGGCTCTGCCGGCCCAGGTACAGCGTTTCCACCGTCAGATTGGGGGATTTGAGCCGGCGGCGCACCATGGCGGTATTGGTATTGTTGCTTTCGGTAAAGCCCTCCCGGGAGCCGCGGAGGTTCTTCTCCATGGCTGGCTCCCCCACGCCCCGTGTCTCAAAGCCCTGATAGCCCAGCGAGAGCGCCCGGGGCACACCATCCAGCATCACCATGGCAAAGCCGCTCATCGCCTTGGTAAAGAGATCCTCGTAGGTTTCCACGACGCCCTGCTCGCTGCTGAACAAAAACTGTGAGCGCAGGTACTCCCACAGCTTTTCCGGGTCGGCCTCCGGCGGGGCCATGCGGTTTATGGGGCGCAGCAAAAAATCGCTGACCTGGGTATTGCTCACCAGGCCATCGAACATAAAAGCCAGGCCCTTTACCCCGGCCAGCTCAAATTCATCCAAAATGAGATCGGCGGAGCCGCGCATCCCCTGCTCAATGCGCTCCCGCAGCAGCACAATGCTGCTGTCCAGTTTTTCCGGCATCATTTCTCCCTCCACTCGGCGCCGCTCCCCGGCAGATATCGGGTCTTTCCCGGCAGGAGAAAGCCGCAGGCGGGCCAGGAAGCGCCGTGGGCAGGCTGACGCGCGATGCGGTTTTCTTCGCCGAAAATATTATTTTCCCTGCCGGGGAAATTCCTTTTCATTATTCGCCGCGGCCGCCGGAATATGTGCGGGAATATGCCGCCCAAATCCGTAAATAATACCCTCCATGCGAGGTGATTTTTTGTGCTGGTCACATTTTTGCGGACGATGATCCTGTATCTTGTGGTTGTGTTCGGCATCCGGCTGATGGGCAAACGCCAGATCGGGGAGCTGCAGCCCTCGGAGCTGGTCATCACCATCCTCATTTCCAATATCGCCACCCTCACCATTGAGGAAACGGACAGCCCCATGTTCGCGGGACTTCTGCCCATTTTGGCGCTCATGTGCTTCGAGGTGCTGACCTCCTTCCTCTGCTTGAAAAGCGCCCGGCTGCGGCGCATTGTCTCCGGGCGGCCCATTATCATCATCCACGATGGGAAAATAGACCAGCGGGAAATGCGGGAGCTGCGCTTTTCCGCCGATGACCTGATGATCCAGCTGCGGCAGAACGGCATCTTTCGGGCAGAGGAGGTGGAGTTTGCGGTGGTGGAGACCAACGGCAAGCTCTCCGTCTACCAGAAGTACCAGAACCGTCCGGTGACGCCGCAGGTGCTGGCCATGCCGGATCAGCCGGAGGATAACGCCCCGCCGCTGGCCGTGGTGTGCGAGGGCACCGTGATGCACGAGGCCCTGCGCCGCAGCGGCAAGGACCTGCGCTGGGTGGAAAAGAAAGCCGCCGCCCAAAAGCTCAAAATTGATGAGGTGTACCTGATGGTCGCCTGCCCCGATGGCAGCTGTGATATTGTGGCGAAGGAGCGTGGCCGATGAAACGATTTTTAGCGGCGGTGGGCATTTTGCTTATTATCATCGGCATCAGCATTTACACGCTGGTGGATATGCAGCAAAGCATCGATCGGCTTACGGAGCACACGGCGGCGGTACGGCAGCAGGTGGAAAAAGAAGGCGCCGCCACCGCCCAGCGCCAATGCGAGGAGCTGATGGCGGAATGGAACGGCATGGAGCCCCGGTTTTTGCTGTATGTGCGGCACGACCATCTGGATAATATCATGGAGCACCTTTCGGAGCTGCCGGCCTACTGCCTGGAGGACGACCGGGCCGAGCTGCTGAGCACCCTGGATGCCGCCCTGCGCATGATGGAGCATCTCAAGGAATCCATCACCCCCAGCTGCCGCACGCTGTTGTAGCGTTCCCCGGGCGCTGTGACCGGCGGCACCGGCAAAAGGCGGCGATGACTGCGCGGCCGGACCTTGTCAGGCATCAGTCTATCTGCGGCCCGTCCTCCTGTCCTCCCACCCTTTTTTCCATTCGCCGCCGCAAAATAAAAATCAGCCCGCAGGAGAGCGCCTCTCCCGCGGGCTTTGGTTTATTCTTCTGTTCAGCCGTAGAATGGCTCCTCCGAAGCGCCCTTGATGGTCACCGTGACGGTATCCACCTCGGCGGCGGTCCTGGGCCCGACGGGACTGCCCGGCGCGATGCTGGTGCCCACCACCGTACCCGGTTCCCCGCCCGTTTCCGGGTTGGTATCGTAGGCGATGGTATAGCTGATCTGGCAATCGGTAAGGATGCGGATGGCGTAGGCTTCATTGGCGCCGTACAGGTCCGGCATGACGGTATACTGCGGTCCCTTGCTGATATAAAGCGTCACGCTGCCATCCTCCGGCAGCACCTGCCCCACCGCCAGCGATTGCTTATAGATCACCCCGCTGGGGTAGGTATCGCTGTATTCATAGCGGTAGATGAAATTATACCCACTCATCTGCTCCAGCTCGTCCTCTATCGCCGGCAGATAGTACCCCTCCAGGCTACGCTCCATCACCGGGGTGGCGGGCTGCTCCTTGCCGTCAAAGGCGCCGCTGTTCCACAGCGCCAAAAGGACATTCCCGATGACGCTGACCGCCAGCAGCACCGCCAGCAGCACCATGGGCGGAGAAAACTGCTTTGGGCCCGCGGCCGCCGGTTTTTCCGCCGGGCGGGGCGGGGCCTCCGGCCGGAACACGGCGGTATTGGCACCGGCTTCCTCCAGCAGGGCGGCGGAAAACGCCTCCATGGAGCGGTAGCGCTGCTTGTGATCCACCGAAAGTGCCTTCATGATGCCCTCGCAGACATGCTCCGGCAGGTCGGGGCGCAGCTTACCCAGCGGCGCCAGGTAATCATCCCTTTCCCCGCGCAGCTCGGCGCTTACCGGGGCCTGTCCCGCCAGCATGCGGTACAGCACCGCTCCCAGCGAGTAGATATCGGTCCATTCTCCCTGCCACAGTGCCTTGGAATACTGCTCCGGGGCGCTGTACCCGGCGTAAAGCTCGGCGTGCAGGCCGTTGCCCACGGTGCGCAGCTCCGGCAGGGCAAAGCCATCCAGGATGACCCGCTTGCGGCTGTCCACATAGATGTTCTGCGGGGAGATGCCGCAGTGAGTCAGGCCCATATTGTGCAGCTGGCTAAGCAGCGAAATGAGCGGGCTGATGAGCTGCCGGGCGTCGGTCAGGCTCATCTCTCCCTTTTGGCGGGAAAGATACTCCTCCAGCGGCTCCATGCGCAGATATTCGGTCACCCGGTACAGGGTGTCATTTTCGGAAAAAAGCACCAGTGTTTTCAGCATCGCCTTGTGGTTCACTTCCATCAGGCGCTTCCAGCGGTCGTGCAGGTCGCTGGCCATGGTGCGGAACAGCGTTTTGCTTTCGGCGGAGATGAGCATAATGCCCCGGCCGTCCTCTGCCCGCTTCAGGATGCCGGGGAAGAATTCCTCCACCCGCACCTTGCGGTCCTTTTCGGCATCCCAGGCCAGATAGGTGGTCAGCAGGTCATTGTGGTGCAGCACCATCCCCACGCGGTACTGCCCGGAGAGCACCGTTCCCAGCGGCAGGGCGGCATCGGGGTTGGGGGCCTCCGGCTTCTGCCCGCAGGCGGAACAGACCGTCTCCCCCTCCTCCAGTACGGAAAAACAGTGGCGGCACAGGTTCGGCTCCGGCATGGGCGCTCCTCCTTTCGGATCGTGGCTTCTCATGATTTGGTTTCATCGGCGGGGTCGTCCTCCCGCGCCGGGTGGGTAAACAGGTAAATGGCAATGCAAAGGGCCCCGGCCAGCAGCGCCCCGATGAGGATGTACCGCACCGGGCTGCTGGTTCTCGCTTCCCGCTGGGGCAGCACCAGCTCGGTGGGGGCGGCATCGGCCGCCTTGCTGTCGGCGGGCTTCTTCTGCTTCTCTTCTTCCTCCGGCAGGGCGGCATTTTCCCGCTCCGCTTCCCGGAAGGCTTCCTCCCGCTGCTGCTGTTTTTCCTCCAGCTCCCGGCGGGCCTGCTCCAGCTCCTGCTGTTCCTCGGAGGGCAGCTCGGTGCGGACACCACTGTTGCCGGGGTCACTCCAATCGCCCCACAGGCCGTCATCCAGCTCGTGAGAGGGCTCCCCAGTATTCCCGGCGCCATTCTCTGCGCCGTCCTCCGTACCGCTGCCGGTGCTGTCCCCGGTGGGTTCCCGCGGCGGCTCCGCCGGCGGGGCCGGCTCCGGGGCAGGAGGAGACTCCGGAGAAGGCTCGGCGGGCTGCTCTAACGCAGGCGTGTCATTTTGGTCAACCACGCCGGGAAGCTCCCAGCCATCATCGGCCATCGCCGGGACCGCAAGCACCAGCAGCACGCACAGCGCCGCAGCTATCAGACGCACTCCTTTCATAGTCTGCCCTCCCTTTTGCCAAAAAAGCGGCGCTTTGGGGGCGCCGCTCTTGGAATATTTGCGGGGATATTACATTTCCCAGTTGTGCCAGAAGCCCTGCACATCATCGCAGTCATCCAGCAGGTCCATCAGACGGGTCATCTTATCGGCGGCGTCCTCCGGCAGGGCGGTGTAGGTGCTGGGGATATAGGCCGGCTCGGCGGAAAGGAAGGTATAGCCCTTCTTCTCCAGCGCCTCGCGCACCTCGCGCAGCTCATTCACCCCGGTATACACCTCAATGGTATCCTCATCGAAATCCACATCCTCGGCCCCGGCATCAAAGCAGTCCTCCATCACCTTCTCCTCGTCCAGCTCGCCCTCGCTGTTATCAATGACGATCTGGCCCTTCTTGGTAAACAGGTAGGAAACGCAGCCGTTCTGGCCCAGGTTGCCGCCGCACTTATCAAAGTAATGGCGCAGGTCACCGGCGGTACGGTTGCGGTTATCGGTCAGCGATTCAATGATAACGGCAACGCCGTTGGGGCCGTAGCCCTCATATACCATCTCTTCGTAGCTGTTCTTATCCTCGCTGCCCGCAGCCTTCTTAATGCAGCGTTCAATGTTTTCATTGGGCATATTGGCGGCCTTGGCCTTGGCGATGCAGTCACGCAGCTTACCGTTGGTATCGGGGTCGGCACCGCCCTCTTTTACCGCTACCGACATCTCACGGGCCACCTTGGTGAATACCTTGGCCTTGGCCGCATCGGAAGCGCCCTTTTTGCGTTTGATATTATTCCATTTGGAATGTCCAGACATAGGAAAAATCGTCCTTTCGTGTGATAGTGCATACTACATTAGAATTTTAACACATCCCGCGGACGCTGACAACCTTTTTTGCAAAATTCTCCCGCTAAATTCTGAAAAACGGTTGACAAAGCCCCCCTCTTTTGGTATGATAACTGATGTCGCCAAAGACCGCCTTTGGACCTGCGGGTGTAGTTCAATGGTAGAATTCCAGCCTTCCAAGCTGGTTACGTGGGTT
>OGYY01000104.1_pt1 | contig 84098 bp, 65 predicted proteins | sample 1576671 | NCBI WGS metagenome assembly OGYY01 (sample SAMEA3541593, study PRJEB24748) | human gut metagenome | biome: human gut; feature: human-associated habitat; material: faeces | place: China | collected 2012 | reverse complement strand
TTCCTCTGGGGAGAGAGTCACATACAGCTCCTTAAATTCATTTGCCCAAGCCGCATTGTTTTCATCAAACGCCATAGACAGACCGCCCCAACCCACATATCCTGCAAGTATTTTCTGTTCTTCGGGTGTGGCAAGACGGTTTTCGATTTCAAGGTCGTGCAAGAGATTGACCGCCGCCATATTCGCCTTGAACTTTTCCTTTGCTCCGCCAATGCCCAAAGTATCCTCGGTAATGCGGTAGTTGTTGCGGTCTGCGGTAACGGCAGGGGCTTTTTCTTTTTCGGGAAGCGGCTCTGCCTGTTCCTGTGCGTCTAACCATTCACGGACACGGGTAATCTTCTCCACACGGTTAATCGGGAAGCCTACCTCGTTCTGGAATGTGATGTCACGCATAGAAACATCACCGCTGATTTTACCAACGCTTTCAATGACATAACGGCGATTATCAAGCGTGATTTCCTTGCCGATGAGGTCAGAATTGTCCTGCTCTGGGGCAGGCTCTACGCCTTGCTTTGCCCGTTCCGCATACAGCCATTCCTCGGCTTCCTTATCTGCCACGGTCTTTCTGACTTTCAAAAGTCCTGCTTCGGCTTGCTCCTCGGTAGGATAAGTCAACAATTTGCCGTAATCATCGGCATAGTATTCCTCTCGAATGTTATCCCAGATAGCGTAGGCATCTTCGGGGTCGGGAAACGCATCGGAAGTCATTGTAACCTCAAAGCGTTCCTCTGGCGGCTCGGTTTCGCTTTCCGCAGCAACCTGTTCAGCGTATGCAATCATCTCGTCAACGGACGATTTTTCTTCGGGTACTCTAAACCAGTCGCTTTCGGTAGCCATAATCTCGGCAAGGAGCGTTTCATCCTCTTTCGTTAGCTCGGTGTGCTGCTCCAGATAGGGAATGAACTTCTCACGCCCGAAACACAAACTCTCCATCTTCTCTCGGTAGTAGTCCTCGCCCTGCTTTTTCCACTCTGGGATAAAAGGGCAGTTCGGGGATAGGCAGTAATCATAGTAATTTTTGATATGGGCAATCAAATCGCCCTCACCGTCGCCAATGTCAAACCGTCCGTCATAGTGGATGTCCTCTCCGTCAACAACAGCGGAAATCTCAAAATCGGTCTTGTGATACCAACCGATATTTTTATCGCCCTCACGCTCACGGTGCTGTTTTTCATCCAAAACGCCGAGGAGCTTGTTTCCAAGAGCAAAGCTCAAATTGGTAAAGCGGTCATTGAACTCCTTATCATAAAAGGCAGGGTGTTCCGAAAAGCTGATAGAAAAATCCAAGCTGTCGGGCTTTTCCTCGGATAGTGTTTCTGTTTTATGCTTCTCGGTAACAACCACTTTCAAATGGTCGTTTGCGGAGTTTTCTTTCAGCTTTTCTTCAAGGTCGCCACGACTAAACTCTTTACCGAACAGAGGAAACTCGACATTTTGCAGAGAAACGCTATCCTCGGAAATTGTCATTATCTCATACTGATACGCATCAATATACACCACATCGCCCTCGTGATAGAGGTAGTGCAGAGGATGCAGCTCTAAAAGCTCCTGTCCGAAGCTCCACGCATTACTGCGGCTGAAAACATCACTTGTTTTCCATTGTATGGATTTCAAAAAATCAATGAGCTGTTGAACGGTGGCAGGGTCAGACAAATGCTGCTCCATTTGCTCGGCAGTTACATTTTCAAGGTCTGTGCGTTCCACATTGGCAAGCAAGTCTTTCTCATATCTATCCAAGTCACGAATGAAATCGGACAAACGCAAAGCAAGGGTATCTCGTTTATCAGCAGGGGGCAAATCACGCTTTGAGTCAATAAAGACCTGTCGCCGTATCTTCCTTTGGGTGTCAATCTCATATTGCGGAGCTTCGACCTTTTCCAGATAGTCGGCGTAATGTTCTTCCTCCTTTGGATTGAGATAGCATTTATTCTTCACTATCAACTCACGCAAGCGTTTTTCAACCTTTGACCAAGGGAGAAGTACATCGGGTTCGGTATATGAACCGTGCTTTTCTATGGCAATACCTTTTCCACTAAACCAAGCACCGCCCTGTGTACCGTCTGGATAGAAATGCGTACCGCCGCCGATACCATATTCCTTTTTAAGAAATTCAATATTTTTCTTGCTATCCTCGTGCTTCCAGAACTGACGATAAATACGGTACTTGCCGTCTTGAAAACCGCTTCCCTTTACCAGAACAGAGTCAATATCCTCCTGTGAAACGGAAAAAGCAGAGGACTTTTCTTCCTCTGCTTCAACCATCATTTCAATCTGTTCATCCACTGTGGGGAGATTGGCTCTGACCTCATCTTCGTTGGCAATGCTTACTTGTAAATCAGTTCGGTCAAGATGACCTCCTCCGCTTGACTGCGGATATTGTTCATCATTCCTACCCACTGCATCGGTGCTTTCTCTTTCAGCTCCTCCGTCACGCCCTGTTCCTCGGAGAGCTGCTTCGTCAGAAGCTCCAATCTCTGGAGTGCGGTCTGTTCGGTCTGGTAGAGATGTTCGTTCAATTTGCCCGATGTCAGCAGATTGAGATAAGTCACTCGCTTGTTCTGCTCCAGATAATTCCTGTGCATCATAGCGTATCTGCCAAGCTGAAGTTCTGGCTCTGTCGGTAATGTTAGGTCGGGAATAAGGTAATCCCCCTGTTTCGTGTAAGTGATTTCGCTCATTATCGTTGCTCCTTTCGGGTTGTTTTCTGCCCTTATCATACTGATTTCGGACTGTTGATGCAAAGGTGCGATTTTGGTTTTTCTCTGCAATTTGCACATTTCGGACGGTCTGGGAAATCTCTCGGAGTACCATTTCGGAAATATCGCTTGTGGCAAGTCCGATAGCGTTTATCGTGGCAGGGGTATTAAAATTGATAATGTCCGAAAAATCTTCGGTTTCAAAATACTCTCCTGTATCCAGACCGCAACGGCTCATCAGCATAAAAGCTACGCTGTTCACCGCAAGCCGCTTATAGATAACATCAACATTGAAGTCGTCAAGTTCCTCTAAAAAGCTGTCCTTCGTACACTCTTTAAGCTGTGCCAGATAATCGGGCAAATTGTCCTCAACGGCGTTTTTAGCGGTCTGCATAAGAGCTTCGTCCAAATCGTTACCCTCTAAATCTCCAAACCTGTCGGAGAGCCGTTCAATGACCGCCTGCTCGTATCGCTCATTCATCTGCCATATCGGAACAGGGCGGCTGTTATAATATCCCTCGTGGGTATCGGAAACATCAAAGTAATATTTGAGGGTATTCCTGCGACCTTTCGTATCAAACACCGCTATTCCACGGCTGTCCTTATTTACCCAACGCTTAAACTGTTTGTTCCAAGTTTCAAGCGTGGTTACAGCAGTAGCGTCGGGGCGTTGAGCGAAAATCAAGAGCTGCTCATCAAAGCGGCACTTATAATTTCGGCAGGCAGAGGATAGAAAGTTCTGCCACGCCTGCGGATTCCTCGAAACCGCAGCACCTGTACGCTGATACAGTTCTGTAATTAGCTGATACTTCGCAGCCATATTTTCGTACACCTCCTTATCGTCTTAAATCTTTATATCTGTGCTTTTTCATTCCGCACCACCGCCCAGAAAGGAAATGACCTTGTTCGCCTTGATACTCTTTTGCAGGTCGTTGATAATGGTAATGTCCGCAACCGTGATGCCCTGCATAGAGAGAATATCATCCATTGTCATTGCGGAAATCTCTTTTTCATCGGTAAAGCCAGCTTCAAAAATCTTGTTCAAGACCTTAATTGCTTTTTGATTTACAGCCATTTTCTCAATCCTCCTTATCGTTCTAAATTCTTATGCTTCGGTGCTTTGACCGCCTGCGGCTCAGCAAGTATCGGCTCATAGGTCGCACCGTTTTTCTCCATACGCTCGGCAAACTCGCAGATATGATAGAGGTAATTGCCGACTTCGGTATGATACTCGTCGATATAACGGCAGGTGTGTTCCGACTTTTCGCCCCAAGCAGAGGTAACACGAATTTTGCCGCCGTCTGGAATACGAAACAGCTCCTTGTAATGAGAGTCAATAAAACGGATACCTTTTTCTGCATTGCCGATATGCTTGTCGAGCCATTCCTTGACATAGCAATAGCAGTAAAAATTATAGTCGCCCTTTGTGGGATTTAAGCGGAGCAGATAGGCATACTTTTCGGTATCCACTCGTAAGCCGTACTCGGTGCAGTAGTTTCCCTTAAAGGCACTATCGGGGAAACGCCTTGCATACTCGCTCATAGCAGGGCGATTTTGTAACAGCCCATATTCGGGAGAACGCAGGGCGTTGATAACCTCGTCAAGCTCTGTCTTAAATTCGTCTGTTTTCCATTGCGGTCTGTGGTCGTTCCAAGTGGTATAAAATCCATAACCGCCAGAGTCGAAGTCGCCACGAAGATGACCGATATTGCCTGTCTGTCCTGTTATCTGCATACTCTGGGAATAGGTGTATTTCCATTCATTCGGTGCAATCGCCCGTATCTCCATATCAGCGTTCCTCCTTACTGTGGGGTTTCTTTGCCTTTTCCTGTTTCTTGATTGCGGCAACCGCTTCCTTTGCCCAATCGGGCATTTTCTCTGGTTTGATAACGCCAAGCACATCGTACCTTTCCCATCTGGCACGCTTACCGTCTGCAAGGCAAGTACCGAATACCGCCTGACCTCTGCCGCCAATTGCACCGTGTCCGCCGTCCACCAATACAAGCTGATAGGCGGAGTGCTGATATTCATAGCGGTTAAGCTCTGCATTGATAACCACCACCTTGCCAACAATGCTCTCATTTCGGTTATCAGGAATACAATCCTCTGTGGTAAACGGGGTCATATCAAAATCAAATCGGGATTGTTCCTCTTTGACGACTTCAATCTGTGCCTGCACTCGGTCAGTAAATATCTGCATTGCTTCCAGATAATCGTCTGTACCGACACCCTCTGTCGGCCACGCTGCTGACAGAGGGTTGTCATAGGTGCAGTAGCAGACCATAAAGGGATATTTGTCTGCTTCGTTTACACCGAAAACAACCTCTTTTTTGCCGATATGGATACTCTGTTTGACCTCATAATCGCCAAGCATACGCTTTTCTTCATTCTCCATCGGGTTGCTCCTTTCTTTGTTTTTTCTCTTTCTGCTCGTCTAAAATCTTTCGGATACAGACATCGCAGAAAATAATAGACCCGTCCTTGTATCGGGGATAAGGACAGGTCGTACAGTCATATATTTTCTTTTTATCGCTCACGGTCATCACGCTGCCTTTGCTTTTTCTGGGGCTGATTGTACGGCATATTACACTCGGTTTTATACCGTTCATTCAGTTTTTCTCTGGCAGAGGACAGCTCATTGCAGTAATAGCCCCAGAAATATTCCTTGCCGTTTTTACAATACCAACAGACATACGGATTAGGAGCTTTTGGGTTATGACCGATGACAAGCTCGTTACTCCCGATAGTACAGCTCTCGATAATTTCATAACCGCCGTTTATGCGTTTTTCTTCGTTCATAAGCACCTCTCATTCTTTGGCGTACTTGCGGTACGCCTTTTCGCCTGCGGCACGGAGCTTCTGAACACGACTGCTTCCCATAAGCTCTGGAAACTCCGCTTGCAGCTTCCGCCGTGTCCTGCCCACGCTCTCAATGCTCGGAAGTCCAAGATAACGGTATTGCAGCATTACCTCTGCAAAGGGCATTGCCCCTGTGTCTTTCAAACAGGTATTGCACACCTTTAGATACAACAGCATATCGTCATTTCTGGCTTCCTCGTCCTTTTCCAGAATAGCTTTCACTTTGCCCTCAATGGTTTTGAGATTTCTCATCGTACACCTCCATATAAATAGGAAAAGGGCGGCTCGTTGTGGCAAGCCGCCCCGTTCCTGCGAAATCGGGTTACTTCTTCTTCCTATTTCGGATATTGAGCCAAATACAAGCTCCGATGATAAACGCCACAAGAACTATGGCAACAATCGTTTTAGCGTCCATTCCTTAATCCTCCTTTTTCTTTCTGTTCTTAAAGCCGATAAAGCCAAGCACTCCTGCACCTGCAAGGGAAACAGCCGCAAGGCTTACCCACAAGCCCAGATTAAAGTCGTCGCCCGTTTTCGGGGTATCTCTGAACTCGTTGTGCATCTGGACAATCGTGGTCGCACCGACCTTGATAGTGAGCTGTTTGTCGGCAGGGAGAATATATCCTGCGGAAGCCTTGTCGCTTACCTCGGATACGGTGTATTCGCCAATTCTCAAATCCTCAACGAAGATTTCGCCGTTTCGGTCAGTTGTAAAGGTCTTGTCATAACCGTTTACGCCTGTTACTCGGAAAGAGAAGCCCTCAACCTTGCCGTCGGAAGATGTTTTGACAATTTTGAGAGAGCCTGTCTGTGCGGCGTTCACAAAGCCTTTTCCTGCTTCATTTTCTACCACATAGGTCTTGCCGTTTTCCTCAATGGATACGGTATAGACATTTTCATCAAGTACGAAGCCTGTCGGAGCTGCCTTTTCACGGACAAAATATTTGCCGTAGCGGAGTTCCTTCATCTGGTAGATACCGCCGTCAAGCTCGGTCATTTCTCCAAGCAGCTCATCGTCCTTATCAAACTCGCCGTTTCCGTTGGTATCGGCAAATACCTCAAAGACAGCACCAGAGAGCTTGTTGTCTGGATAATCCTTATCCACCTTTGTCAGCTCAATGCTGCCCTTAATGAAGTAGTTGATAAGCTCGATTTCCACAACCTCGTCCACCTTGCCGATAGTAACGGCGATTTCTTCTTCGGATAGTACAAAGCCTTTCGGACTTTCGATTTCACGGATTATCCAAGTACCATAGGGCACTTTGGCAAAAGAAAAACTACCGTCATCTTTTGATGTGGTAGTCTGGATAGCATTTTCTTTTGTAAATTCCTCTGTGCCTGCCTTAAAGATACCGATGACCGCACCGCCTAACGCCTTGCCGTCCTCATCTGATTTCTTACCGCTGACAGAGCCGTAAATGAGTTTGTTCTCAATGGCTTCGCCGTCATTTGCTGTGATGTGGACGGTTGCAGTGTCCTGTCCTTGATATTCAAAGGTTACAGGGTATTTCTGGTCGCTTATGATATATGCGGAGTTGGTGGAGATTTCTTTGACATAGTAGCTGCCAAACGGTAAATCGGTTGCCGCCTTGCCATAGCCGTTCTCGTCAAAGGAGATAATCTCAATCAAGCCGTCGGCAGGGATTACCGTGCCGTCTGCGGCAACAATATCCTTTTCCGCATACAAGCCAAAGGTTACATCAAAGATTTCTCCATTATTGTCGATACCGTAATTTTTATCCACCTCAAGGCTCTTAGTAAGGTCGATTCCCACACGCTGACGCTCGTTATAGAAGCTCGTTGCCGTTTCGGTAACAGCCATATTCTGACCTGCATAAACAAGCTCGACAGAGTGGATTTCATCATTCAGCACCATTCCAAACGGAGCTGTGATTTCCTTGACCTCATATTTTCCGAGGTATAATTCCTTTGATTTTGCCGTACCGTCTGCACCTGTGGTAACGGTATCCACAACCTCGCCTTTGGAAGCTCGGAGCGTTCCGTCCAAAGTGTAAATATCTTCGGCGGCGGTAATCTCATAAACTGCACCCTCAAGACCGCTTACTGCAAAAATCGGCTGATACAGACCGTTATTCTCGGATACGGAGCTGAACACCTCGCCAGATTTGGAAACAGTAATCGTGCCTTTCTGTGCCAGATTGGAGCGTACCACCTCAATGACAGTAATGCCGCTTTCTTCGGTGGAATCGGATTGCTCCACATCAAAATAGACAGGCTCGGAATCTAAGACATAGCCATACGGAGCTTGCACCTCTACAAGAGAATAGCCCTTGCCGTATTCCAAAGTCTGCGGCGTGATGAGATAACCGTCTGCTGTGGTATAAAAGGTGTCGATGGTCGTTACTTCGGGGTAAGTGAATGTCATTGTGATGAGGTTTCCATTCGGGTCATAAAGCTGAAAGCCTGCACCTGCATACGGAATGGTGTTGCCTGTTTCCGCATCTTTCTTGACAATCTTGATATAGCTTTCAAAGTTGGCGTTGTTGATTAGGAAACGGTAGGTCTGACCGTCGGCACTGATAAACACATCAAAGTCCTTCATCAGCTCACGCCCATCCCAACCAGAGGTCTGGTGGACGGTGTAGATACCGTAAGGCATATCCTTTGTCTGGGCAAAGCCGTTCTCATCGCAAGTGAGGACATCACGCTCGGTTTCCTTTGCATTTTCAAAGCTTCCTGCCGATTTCAGATAGACCTCAAAGGTAGCCCCGACTTCGGGCGTTTCAATTTGGGTTTCGCCGTCATCGGTGTGCTTGATAATAGCGATATTGCCTTTGATAACCTGCTCATTTACATCATTGGCGGTAGAGTTATATTCCACGGTATAAAGCTCTGGCTCTGCTCCTACCTTGTGGATGGTCGGGTCAAGCAAATATCCCTCGGACGGGCTGATTTCTCGGATAGTCCAGTCATCACCGCAGACATAATACTCTGTGGTAAACTGACCGTTGTTGTCTGTGGCGTAGGTGTCAATCAGTTCTTCGCCCTTGTAAATGCCGTAAACCGCACCTGCAAGAGAAGCGTCGCCCTGTTCCGTTCCCGTTTCCACATCGGATTTTGTCACGGTCACATTGAACTTTTTGAGTACATTGACAAAGGTACGGCTCGTTACCTTTTCCCATTCAATCGGTGCTGTCTGGGATGCAGGAACGACATAGCGGATAGCCGTATCCACTTCCTCAACCACATACGGCGTATCTCCGCTGATAAGGACATCAGAGAATTTCGCCACACCCTTTGCGTCGGTCACGGCATATTCGTCAACAGGCAAGCCGCTTAAAGATGTTCCGTAAAGGTGGAACTTCACACCCTCTACCAGATTGTCCTCGGAATTTTTGATAACCTCCAGAGAGCCACGCTTCAAGGTGTTGTTGAAGTTTACCGTGGTCGTTTTTCCACCAATAAGGGTTACAGTCTGGGATTTCTGCGGTTCGTAACGGTCAATGGACTGTTCGGTAATGGTATAGGTGGCAGGGAATAAGCCTTCCACGGTAATATTTCCGTCTTTGTCTGTCGTTACGGTCTTGTTGAAGTTATCGCCCTTGATATTAAACTGAATACCGCCGACAACGCCGTCCTCGGAAGTCTTTTTCAGGGCAATCGTGCCTGTCGGCGTTTCAATATTGAGATATGCGACAACCGTATCGGCGTTCTCAACGCCCGTTACCAAATCCTGCAAGTTCGGGTCGCCGTAAGCAATCATCTTTGCACTGTCGCTGACTGTCGGCACGCCGTTTCGCTTTGCCGTGATACGGACAGAGCCAGAAACGGCAACGGCAGAGCTGATTGTCAGCTTATCGCCAGACCTTGACACCTTTACATTTCCGTCAGAGCTTGAAAAGCTGTAATCGGAAAGGACACTGTTTTTATCGGTCAGCGTGATACTGTACTTTCCGTCCTTATAGGCAAGCTCTTTGGTAATATCATTTTTACCGCCCGACATAAAGCTCGGAATGGTGTTATGCTCACTCAGCAGCGAAACAATCTGGTCATAGGCAGCCTTTGCTCCGCTGTTGGGATAATTTGAGCCGAAGTGCAGGCTGTATGCCTTTGTACTGTTCTGCTGATATGAGCCTGTGGCTTCACGGCAGCCTGTTACAAACTCCCATACAAGAGTCTGTGTCGCAAGCCATTTTTCATCATCACTGCCCGACAGATGACTGCGGTTACCCTGATACCCATAGAGCAGGGCAAGTCCAACCGCCTTTTTCTGGTTTGTGGAAAGGGCGTTCCAAGTATCTGAGGAAGCCTTTTTCAAGGTGTTTCCCGTTTTCAGCGGTACGCCCGGCTGAATACAGAACGCATTTTCTCCGTCCACAAACATACGGTATTTGTATTTTCCCGTACCGCCTGCGGTATAGCCGTCAAAGACAGCACTTGAATTGTATCTCATCGTATTGCCGCTGCTGTCATAGGTGTGGGTAAAAGAAATCGTGCCTATATCGCCCGCAGCAAACGCCGTTGTCGCAGGCAAAACGGACAATGCCGTGACCGCAGCCATAAGAGCAACCGCAGCCTTTTTGAATAATCTACGAAATTTCATCGTTTACCTCCTGTTATTGTTGAGTTGAATTTACCTTACTAACCGAAAAAAGCCGCCTGTTGGCAGCTCATATATTTTCTTTTTTCGGATAGTTACTGGTAGTAGTTAGGGGGAGAGGTGTGGAGAGGGGGAAGCCGAAAATATGGCTATCCACCGTAAACAGGCAGACCTCGCCCTCGGTGTGTGGCTATCGTTCACGGTCTTTGCTCCGCTGCAAATGGCGGTTGTAAAACTCCAACGCTTTCACAACAAAGTCCGATTCCTGCCCTCTGGGAATAGACTTGGGGATGAGCTTGATTATCCGTTCATCACGAAAGGCAGGCTTCTCCCTCTGGTTTGGTTTTTCCTCCTCCATAATGGATTGAATAACCTCGTCCGTGAGCTTATCATCCTGCATAAACTTCTTCATTTTGATAGCCTGTGCAAGTGACGGGGTAGCGTCGCTGTACTCCATCGCTTCAAGCAGAGTGTATTGCTGCTCTTCGGGCAGATAAGAGATTTCCACCGCAGGACGAAAAGCAATCTGCCTGTCATCGACCATTTGCAGAATTTCGGGAACAAGCTCGGTAAGGCGGATATAGCGGCGTATCTGGTCTTTGCTTTCTCCTACAAGTTCGCCCAATTCTTCATCGGAACGACCTTTCGGTAAATTAGTCGCCAATGGCGACGCATTTTCTTTCGGGGGTCTGCCTGCTTGCCGCTTCATTGCTTCAAGCCGCATTTTATAGGCAAAGGCTTTCTCACTCGGTAGAATCGTTGACCTCTGCAAGTTGCTCTCCACCATTACAATAATGGCTTCATCACGGCTTAAATCCTTAACCTCGCATTTCAGCGTTTCCAATCCTGCAAGCTCACACGCCTTTTTCCGCCTGTGTCCGCTGATAAGCTCATACCGTCCGTCCTCTTTGAGCCGAACAGTCGCAGGGGTCATTACACCATTTCGTTTAATACTATCGACAAGCTGCTCCATATCCTCGTCTATGAAAACCTTAAACGGGTGGTCTGGGAACTCGTCAATTTCTGAAATGGGAATATCCCTTATCTTACTGAGCTTCGCTTCTTCACGGCTCTGGTCTGTTTCAAACAGGTCATCGTAAGCGGTCAGCTCGATTTTTGTTTCTTTGCTTCTCGCCAATGTCTGCCACCTCCTTTCCGAACTGCTCATAAGCTGCGGCAACCTTTCCGTTTTTGTCATAAGCGAAAATGCTTTTTCCCTCTGCCGTGGCTTCAACTGCACGGATGGAGTGCGGTATCTGGGCATCAAAGACTTTGATGTTCTGACCGTATACACTCTTTACCAATGCAGTCACTTCCTTAGAAATGTTGGTGCGTGGCATTACCATCGTCATTAAGATACCGTCAATCCGCAGGTGGGGGTTGATTTGCCGCCTGACTTTTGACACGGAGCGTAGCAACAGCTCCAGACCTTTCGCTGAAAGATAATGCGGCTGCGTGGGGATAATCACGCTATCAGCCGCCGCTAATGCGTTGATTGTCAACATCCCCAAGCTCGGCATACAGTCGATAAGCACATAATCATAATTCTTTTTAACCTCGCTCATACAGGTCTTTAGAACACGCTCACGGCTAATAGCGTTAATAAGCCTTACTTCCAGACCAGACAGCTCAATGTTAGAGGGTAACAAGTCAACGCCCTCACCGTGGTGCAGGATACCGTTCTGAACATCTATGGGATTATCGTCAATGATGTCCTGCATAATGGTGGCAAGGGAGATGGGTAAATCGTCTGGTCGTGGATAGCCAAGCGACATTGTAAGGTTAGCCTGTGCATCCGCATCGACAAGCAGAACTTTCTTTCCCTGCTGTGCCAAGCTCACGCCCAGATTGACCGCCGTTGTTGTCTTGCCGACACCGCCTTTCTGATTGGTCAGAGCAATTACTTTGCAATTTGACATTTGTGCGTCCTCCTTTCGCATAGATTTAGCCGCTTTGTCAAGGCGGCTATGTAAGAGTAGCAGAGAAAGCAGAACGCAAAAAAACCGCCTACTCTTAGTAAGTTAAGAATAAGCGGCTCAGATGATTTGTACTTTATACATATTCAATTCTCAGCTTCTTGACAGGTGCGTTTGCGACCTTAAATATAAGTTCGTCAACGCAGTCTGCATATCTGCCTTGCTGTATAAGCTGATTTTTCAGCTCTACAAGGCTATGTAATAAGGTTGTCTTTTGGCGACTATCCAGATATATGTGATATGTTTGCTCTCTCATAAACAGCACCTCCGTTTCTGGTTTCATTATATATAGAAGCCCAAAACTGTTCAAAGGTGCAAATTTGAGCGAAAAAAAATAAGCGTACCACTATTTCTAATGATACGCTTATCCGTTTAGATTACCTCAAAATACTTCAAAGCATCTTTGATTGCTTCTACTTTTTCCGCTGTTGGATGTTTTCTCGGATTTTTTAATTCCTCTACCGCATTTGGAGCATCATACATCGGCAAACCTAAATCTCTCTTAACCTCTGCGATATATGCGGTATGTACTTTGAAGCCATACTTCGCTTCTATGTACTCCTTTATCATTTTGTAGGTGACTCGCTCTTTCGGCTTATAGGCTTCTGCTCTTTCAGCGATTGCTTTTAACGGAACTTTACCCTCACCCTCGCCAAACTCCACTTTTATGTTGATATGACTGTCTGGCTTTTTGTGGGAAAGCAGTACTACCGTCTCCACATGCCCAGTATGACTAAACTGGTCAAATGCCTGCCACTTTATGAGCTCATACTTCTCCTCGCAAAGTATCTTCAAATCCCTTGCCAATGTTGCCGAATCGCAGCTTACATAAACAATCCTCTCCGGTGACATCGCAAGCATTGTGTCCAGACACTTCTCATCGCAGCCCTTTCTTGGTGGATCAACGACTATCACATCCGGGCGAAGCATATCTGCTTCATCTGTGTCTTTTTCTGCAGGTACTTCTGGCTTGATAGCTTCAATCCCTTTAGTTATATTTTTCTTTGCATCTGCATAGAACTGTGGCAGCACCTCCTCAGCCTTTCCTACGAAAAACTGTGCATTTGTGATGCCATTGAGCTTCGCATTGTTTTTTGCATCCTCGATTGCCTGAGGCACTATTTCCACTCCGTACACCTGCTTTGCCTTCTGTGACAAAAAGAGCGATATGGTACCGATACCACAGTAGAGATCCCAGACATTTTCATTTCCTGTGAGCCCTGCAAATGCAAGTGCCGTGCTGTAGAGCTTTTCTGTCTGCTTCGGGTTTACCTGATAGAACGACTGTGGAGAAATCTGATATGTGATGCCAGTCCCCTGTGGTGTGAAATCAGGGTAAGAAAGCAAATGGATGGTGTCCTCAATATATGGTCTGCCCCATATGCAGACCGTCTTTTTGCCGAGGATGACATTTGTGTTTTCCTTGTTGATATTGTAGGAAATGGAAGTCATTCCATCGATTTTTGAGAGTCGTTCGCACAGTGAATCTGCTGCATTCCCGGCTCGGCGTTTTGCTTCAAGACTGTCCCCATTTATCACAAGACACACCATAATCTGCTTTGATGTAAATCCATATCTGATAAGCACGTGGCGCACGAGCCCTTTGTGTGTGTTCTCGTCATACGGCGTAATGCCGCACTCATTCATCCATTCCTTTATGATGTCGAGTATCTCTTTGTTTTGCGGCACCCCAAGCTTGCAGTCCTCGACCGGGATGATATTGTGGCTTCGCGATGCATAAAAGCCTGTCACTATATTGCCATCCCTGTCATATCCCACCGGAAACTGTGCCTTGTTGCGGTAGCGGTATGGATTGTCTGCGCCTACAGGCGGCTGCATTTTACTGTCCAGCTCTGCCTCGGAAAATCCACCTATGCGCATGAGATTGTTACGCACCTTATCATTTTTAAATTCAAGCTGTTTTTCATAGGAGAGCGCCTGTATCTGGCAGCCTCCGCACCTCTTGTGCAGCTCACATTCCGGCTCAACGCGAAAAGTGGAAGGGGTCTTAATCTCTTCCACTCTTGCGTAGCCATAGTTTTTCTTTAATTTTGTTGCGCGGGCTGTTATGACGTCACCAATCAGTGCATCCTTTACGAAAAAGGTCATGCCATCATAATGTCCGATACCCTCGCCATCTGTTCCCATATCTGTTATTTCAAGTTCAAATATGTCATTTTTTTTCATGCTTTTCTCTTCTTTATTATATATATAATTACTCTTTATAATGTTTGTATCCGGTGCAAGCTTTCACACCAAAATCACACCATAGCTATATTTAATATTGTCCACCTTTTTACACACTTGTTCTGCGGAAATTTGTCTCCATAAATCTGTTGTAGCCTTGCCACTTTGTATCGTTTTCAGGCACATTTACAAGTAGCTCCCTGAATGTCTCCATCTTGGCATCTATGTTGTCGGCAAAGCTAAGTGCAAGTGCCTCGACAAGTGCCGGCTTTTTCGGAGAGCCAAACTCAAGCTCGCCGTGGTGGGCAAGTATGCAGTGCTTCAGCTCGTTTGCGAGCACTACCGGGAAGCCGTCGATGCTCTTAATCGCATCGCCTACCCACTCTGCACCAATCATGATATGTCCGAGGAGCTGGCCTGCATCTGTATAGTCATTCTCCGGGAAAGTAGAAAGCTCCTTTAATTTTCCGATATCATGGAAAATAGCTGCCGTAAGAAGCAGGTCACGGTTTAAAACCGGATACATTTTTGCAAAATAATCACAGTTCTTCGTCACACCGAGTGTATGCTCCAAAAGTCCTCCTACAAAGCCGTGGTGCACGCTCTTTGCGGCTGAATGGAACTTGAAACGGCGCTCAAACTCCTTATTGTCAAAAAAGCTATGTAAAAGCTGTGACAGATACTGATTCTTTACAGAGCCGATAAAGCCCATTAGCTCCTTATACATGACCTCGACATCCTTATCGCTGACCGGCAGATAATCCGCAGGGTCATATTCTCCCTCGTTTACCTTTCTCGCACGCTTTATGGAGCACTGTAAATTGCCCTGAAAGCTCGTGATATCACCAGTTATGGCTATGTAATCCATTGCGTCAAATTCCTCAATGCCTACTGAGCCCACATCCCATATCTTGGCATCCAGCGTGCCTGTCTTGTCCTGCAGGATGACATTGTCATAAGGCTTTCCGCTTTTGGTCATGGCTGTCTGCTTGCTCTTGCATAAAAAAATCTCATTGATTCTCTCTCCCTCGCGGAGAGTTGAAATATACTTCATATATCCTCCTAATTTCGGCTAATTCATCACACCGATTTTCACCTGACAGGTAATCTCCGTGTAGCCGTTGCTTCCTTTTCTCTTTACTTTCAGATTGCAGGTGTCCTCCGGCTTTTGCTGCATAAGCTGTGTGTTGTACGCAGACACATTCGATACATCCTTATCGCTTACCGCCACTATCACATCACCGCTTTGAAGCCCTGCGACAAATGCCGGTGAATCCATGGTAACCTGCTTTATATAAACACCCTTTGGGATGTTATATCTGTTTGCTATTTTTTCTGTAACTGTAGTACAGGTGATGCCTATGTACGGCACATCTGCGCCGCCCTCAAGCTTTTCAATGACCGGTGACAGGTCGCTTATGCTGACAGCCGTGAGCGTATTGTTTTCCTCCGCCGGATTAAAATCCTGCAGCGAAAGCCCTATGACCTGACCGTCCGTATTGATGAGTATACCGCTCTGTGACCTGTTGCTTGCGATATCTGTGGTGAGCACCGAGTAATTGTTGTCCTGCGCCGACAGCTCATTGGTTGTTGATGTTATAAGACCTGTGAGAATGGCATAGTTTGCTTCAAGTGCAATGACAGATGCTCCTCTTGAAACAATATTTGAATTACCAAGCTCCGCAACCGCTATAGCCGCTGTTGTGGCATCGTCCAGAAGTGACTTATCCACAGAAATAATCGCTATGCCTGTATTGCTGTCGTACTTGACCAGTGCAGCATCAGCCATCATGTCGTTTACAAAGGTCACACTAAGCTTATCCGCCTTATCCACTACATCTTTCTCTGTCAGAATGATTAGCTGCTTTCCATTGTCCTTCAGTATCACTCCCACACCCTGACCCTCGGTCTCATAGGAATTGTTGAAAATATCAGTAGCATCTGTCACGCCTGTGACTCCTACTACAAATTTCGTTGCCAAAGCTCCCACTCTGTATAGCTGGTTCTGCACTGCCTGATAATCTGCCAGTGTAGGCTGGTATGTCTGCGAAGACGGCTCCGAAGAAGTGCCGGACTCTGTGCTTTGTGTACCATTTTCACTATATGCATCACTGCTGTCATCTATGCCTGACTGCTGTGTGGCTGTCTGCACATAATTATTATTTTTTCCATCTGAAGCTTTTTTTGATTGTCTGTTGATAACCGGCAGAAATATAGCAAAAACAATGCTTGCAGCCACTGCAAATGCCACTCCGCAGAGTGCTGCCGTGCCTGCTTTTTTTGCAAGTCTTTTTTTATTCAGCGGTTTATCCTTTATCTTTTCTCTGATAAATTGCTCCATATTGTCACCCTGATTAGATGTCTTTAGTTACTATCTTACATTATATTCTGAATTATATTGCGTTGCAACCATATTTTTTGAGTACGCCCTTTGAGTACGGGCTTGCAGCAGTCCGGCGGGTACATGTCGCAAGCCCTTACTTTTTGGCTCATTTAACAAACTGGTTTGTTATGTATTAAACTTTATGTTATCATCTTGTAATTATCATTTAATACATATTTATTATGGTTTTTTTGAAGATTTTCAGCTATAATATGATAAGCTATACAGTAAATATGAATTTAATATTCAACTACCGAAATATAAGGATATAGAAATGAATAAAAAAGTTTACAAAACATTGGAATATAACAAAATCCTCACCATGCTAAGCAGCTACGCAGCATGTGATGAGACAAAGAAAAGGTGTCTTTCTCTTGAGCCGGTCACCGATTTATACGAAATCAGACATCTGCAGACCACCACTGCCGATGCACTAAGCCGCCTGTACAAGGACAGCGGAGTGTCCTTCGTGGGCATACACAATGTGCATGCTTCTCTAAAGAGGCTTGATATCGGTGGTTCGCTGAATACGACCGAGCTTCTTCGCATCTGCAGTCTGTTAGAGGTTGCAAAGCGTGTTAAGGCTTATGGCAGAAGCGGCATGGACAATGAGAAGCAGGATTCACTCTCCGGTATGTTTGCGGGGATTGAACCGGTTTCTGCGCTCTGCGATGAGATTAAGAGGTGCATTTTATCTGAGGAAGAGATTGCCGATGATGCAAGTCCTGAGCTTTTTAAGATAAGAAAGGGCATACGCGGCATGAACGACAGAATCCATGCGCAGCTCACCAAGCTCATGAACAACAGCACAACAAGGACATATCTGCAGGATGCTGTTGTGACCATGCGCGACGGCAGATATTGCCTGCCTGTAAAGGCTGAGGCAAAGGGCAATGTACCCGGCATGATGCATGACCAGTCCTCTACAGGCTCTACTCTTTTTATTGAGCCGATGGCTGTCGTCAATTTGAATAACGAGCTCAAGGAGCTTTTCATAAAGGAGCAGGAGGAAATTGAAAAAATCCTTGCGGCTCTCAGCGACAAGGTTGCCATGAATGCAGCTGCTTTGGAGCAGGACTATGAGGTTCTTTCAGAGCTTGACTTCATTTTTGCAAAGGCAAATCTGGCTAAATCATATAACGGTGTGGCACCTGAGTTCAACACCGAGGGGCATATCAATATCAGAAAGGGCCGTCATCCGCTTTTGGATGCTAAAAAGGTGGTCCCTATAGATGTACGGCTCGGCGAGGAATATAAGCAGCTTATCATCACCGGACCAAATACCGGCGGTAAGACGGTTTCACTTAAGACTGTCGGACTCTTGACTCTCATGGGTCAGGCGGGTCTTCACATTCCTGCGGCTGACAGGTCAAAGCTCGCCATCTTTGAGGATGTCTTTGCGGATATAGGCGATGAGCAGAGTATTGAGCAAAGTCTCAGTACCTTCTCGTCTCACATGACCAATATCGTAAAAATTCTTGAAAAAGCTGACGACAGAAGCCTTTGCCTGTTCGATGAGCTATGCTCGGGAACCGACCCGACAGAGGGTGCGGCGCTTGCCATCTCAATTTTAAACAGGCTGCACCAGTATGGTGCCATCACCATGGCCACCACGCATTACAGTGAGCTTAAGGTATATGCACTTTCCACAGACGGTGTGGAAAATGCCTGCTGTGAGTTCAACGTTGAGACCCTAAGCCCTACCTACCGCCTGTTAATCGGTATTCCTGGAAAGAGTAACGCCTTTGCAATCTCATCAAAGCTTGGTCTTGATGAAACCATCATCGAGGATGCAAAAAGCAGGATTAATGATAACGACCTTGATTTTGAGGATCTGATTGCAAGCCTCGAGTCACAGCGACAGACTATCGAAAAGGAACAGCTTGAAATCAACAGCTACAAGGCTGAGATTGAAAAGCTCAAGAAACAGCTTGAGGAGAAAAACGAGCGCATAGATAAGAGCAAGGACAAGATTTTACGCGAAGCAAATGAGGAAGCCTACAAAATACTGCAGGATGCAAAGGAGCTCGCCGACAAGACCATCCGCAATTTCAACAAATACGGACAGGGGCAGGCTCCTATGAGCCAGATGGAGAAGGAGCGCTCTGCCCTTCGTGACAAGATGAATGACAAGGAAAAGAAGCTGTCAGACATCAGGAAAAACACTGCCAAGGCAAATCACAAGGCGCCTAAGAAGCTGCGCATCGGTGATTCTGTGCTTGTGCTCTCCCTCAATCTGAAGGGAACTGTCCACACTCTGCCAAATGCCAAGGGCGATTTGTATGTGCAGATGGGTATACTGCGCTCGCTGGTTAATATTAATGACCTCGTGCTATTAAACGATGATGTCTCTCCTGCCAAGAAGTACGGCGGCAGCGGAAGCAAGATAAAGATGAGTAAATCGATGTCAGTTTCATCAGAAATCAACCTGATAGGAAAGACTACGGATGAGGCACTTGCTCTCTTAGATAAATACTTAGACGATGCATATATCGCTCATCTTTCATCTGTGCGCATTGTCCATGGAAAAGGCACCGGTGCACTGCGAAAGGCTGTGCATGGACTTTTGAAGAGGACAAAAACTATTGCGGAATACCATCTCGGTGAGTTTGGTGAGGGCGATGCCGGAGTAACCATCGCAACCTTTAAATAACGACAATTTACTTTTACGGAATATAAATAATTTTTAAGAAGGAGATTAGAAATGGCTGTTAAACAGAAAATACTGATAGTAGACGACGACAACAATATAGCAGAGCTTATATCTCTATATCTTACCAAGGAATGCTATGACACCAAAATCGTAAATGACGGTGAGCAGGCGCTTATCGCATTTGAGCACTACAAGCCAAACATGCTTCTTTTGGACCTCATGCTTCCGGGCATAGACGGCTATCAGGTATGCCGTGAGATACGTGCAAAGTCCGATGTGCCGATTATCATGCTCTCCGCAAAGGGCGAGGTATTTGACAAGGTTTTAGGCCTGGAGCTTGGCGCCGACGACTATATACTCAAGCCCTTTGACTCAAAGGAGCTTGTGGCAAGAGTCAAGGCCGTGCTCAGACGCTTCCAGCCTGCAAAGCCGGAGGCCTATGCTTCCGTAGATATCAAGTGTGTGGAGTACCCGGGGCTTATTGTAAATCTGTCCAACTACTCTGTCACTTATGACGGACAGCAGATTGATATGCCGCCAAAGGAGCTTGAACTATTATATTTTCTTGCCTCATCTCCAAATCAGGTGTTTACAAGGGAGCAGCTTCTGGACAACATATGGGGCTATGAATATGTCGGCGACACCCGCACTGTCGATGTGCATGTAAAGCGTCTCCGCGAGAAAATCAAGGACAAGCCAACCTGGCGCATCGCAACTGTCTGGGGCATCGGATACAAGTTTGAGGTAAAATAAATAATGAAGCATAACATCTACACTAAGCTGTTAATCAGCTATCTGATTTACGGTGTCATCGCTTTTTTCATTATATGCACCTTTACACAGCATCTCACCACAGACTATATCGAAAAGCAGGAGGCTTCCAATCTCTACAGGGAAGCATCCATCATTGCAGGTGATTACGCCGCCGAATACTTTGACTCATCCATGTCGCTTAGCGATTTCCAGAATCACATGAAAATCGTAGCCGACTATATGGATGCCGAGGTATGGGTGGTTAGCCCTGACGGTGAGCTGCTCATGGACTCAGATGATCCGACAATAGGCATTGATACCCAAAATGACAGTTCTAAGCCTGTAGTGATAAATGGCTTTGATGTCACCGATTTTGGCAGCAACAACTATATGATTGGAGATTTTTACGGCTCCTTCAAGCATAAGATGCTGTCCGTATTTTCCCCGGTAAATGTCTCGTACCAGAATATCGGCTACATAGTCATTCACAAGACAATGAGCCATATCACGGCAGGTGTAAACGGTTTTATGAATATCTCCTTTTACACTGTAGCGCTCATTTTTGCAGTGGCATTTATTATGCTTGTCATGATGAGCCGCTCTATTTACCGTCCTATCTCCAAAATCACAAAGACCGCAAAGAAGTATGCAAAGGGTGATTTCACTGCCCAGATTGATGTACATTCCAATGACGAAATCGGCTATCTGGCAAACACACTCAACTACATGGCAACGGAGCTAGATACGCTTGAGGATGATCAGCGCAAGTTTGTTTCCAACGTGTCACACGACTTCCGCTCCCCTCTTACCTCGATAAAGGGCTACGTGGAGGCCATGCTGGACGGAACCATCCCTGTTGAGATGCAGGATAAATATTTAAATATCATACTTTTTGAGACGGAGAGGCTTAATAAGCTCACCAAGAGTCTTATCGATCTGAACCAGTTCGGTCATCACGGCATACACCTGGATATTGCTGATTTTGACATCAATACAATGATCCGCACGACAATCCTCACATTCGAGGGTAAATGCAGTGAAAAGGGCTTAAGCTTTGACCTGGTGCTCACCGGAAAAGAACTTTTCGTGCGCGGTGATATGGTCAAAATCCAGCAGGTTCTTTACAACCTGATTGACAACGCCGTGAAGTTTTCAAATAATGATTCGAGTATCAAGATCGAGACGAGTATCAGAAATGAAAAGGTGTTTATATCTGTAAAGGACCACGGTATCGGTATACCGAAGGACAGCCTTTCAAAAATCTGGGAGCGCTTCTACAAGAGTGATTTGTCCCGCGGAAAGGATAAGCGCGGTACGGGACTTGGCCTGTCTATAGTCAAAGAAATCGTGCAGGCGCATGGTGAGAATATAAATGTGATAAGTACTGAGGGTGTGGGAACTGAGTTTATATTTACGCTGCCACTCAGCAAAAAAGAAGGGTGAGGCGCAGCTCATCAAATGATTGGTGGTGGTGGGCGCCTCGCTTTTTAGGTTGTGAAGCTGCCGGCATAGCACACAGTATATTCCTCAAAAAAATGTGAAGTCAGCCGCGGTTGTTTGTCCGGTCAGGTTATGGTTTTATTTACATTTTCTTTCTTTTTTACTTTATGGAGCTCCGCGGCAGTTCACATTTTTCTTCGGAACACACCGTGTACTCTCCGGCTAATTCAGGTTTACGAGCGAGGCGCTTTGCTACCTTGCATTCTGGCAGTGCCGGACTTATTTCACTGGCGTGAAATTTTGTCCGGCACTTTTTACTTTTTAAATTTAAAGCTCATTTCACTTATGCGAAATGAGCTTATTTAATAGTTATATATTGTTTATAAATATTCTGAGCCGCCTTGAAAACACAAGAAAAACTGATTTTAAATAATTACACTTATATCACATTTCTATGGCTCGTATTTGCTGCCGGCCGGGTCGGTTACTGTGTAGTCTCCGCCGGATATGTCGGCTGTGGTTTCAAAGTCTGTGATGTCCTGATTTACGGTACCCTCGAACAGGTCATATGTGAAGGTGTAGCCCTGTGCCGATACTGCTTTGACATATATTTTGATATTGCTTGCAGCTGTGACAGGGATTAAGTCTTCGATTTTGACTGTGCCTTCGAGGCTATGGAGCTTACCGTCGTCCTCTTTTGAGGCATCAGAGGTATCATTTCCCGTGTTATTCTTTGAGCCATCTTTTTGGGCATCATCCTTCCGGCTTAAGGCTGATGTGATGGAGTCTGTGTCTGCAGAGTCTGCACTGTCTGTGCCGTTTTCTGCCAACAGCTGTCTGATATCGTAGGTCTTTAGCTCTGTATCTGAGCTTGCCACCACGAGCTGCACACTGTTAAAGTCAAAGTAATCATTTCCCATAACTGCTACATCTACATCTGTGCCAAGCTTTATGCTACCATTGTCAAAGGTCGGTTTATCTGAAAGTATGCCGGATGCTACGTTTTTGAACACTGATGTCACACCTTCAAACTCATCGAGTACCTCTGTGCTTCTCTTATTTCCATCAACAAACAGAAATGTCACATTGCCTGCATAGTCCTCAGACAGTGGAAGCGTGGCCTCGCCCGTATACTTTATGCCGTTTAGTTCGAGCGGTATCTCGTTTGTACCGAAAAATACACTGGTTTTTGTATCCTCTGTGTACTCCTTTGGCACCACCGAGACAGAGACTGTGTATGTCTTATCGGTAAAGTCTGCACTTTTTAAGGAAATATCCCAGTCTGTTATGAGGCTGGCCTCCTCCTCAAGAGTTGACTTGATATCATCCTGCATGGTCTGCACATCTGAAAGTATCACTGATGTGTTGTCTGAGGTGTATGACATCTGTGTCTCAAGCTTTTTTATTCTGTTATTAAGCAATACTGCCCCCGCAATAAGTGCGGCGAGCAGTATTATGGTAATCGCATTGAAAATATTTTTTTTCAAATTCATATTATAGTGTTATTCCTCATCTTCCTCTGCAGCTATAGCTATTCCAAGCTCCTCAAGCTGCTTTGGATCTACAGTTCCGGGTGCCTCTGACATGAGGTCCGAAGCGTCCTTTACCTTAGGGAATGCAATAACCTCCTTGATATTGTCTGTATGTAGCATATGCATGCAGATACGGTCAACACCAAAGGCAAGTCCTGCGTGTGGCGGTACACCATATGAGAATGCATCAAGCAGGAATCCAAACTGCTCATGCGCACGCTCCTTTGTGAAGCCAAGCACCTCAAACATCTTCTCCTGGATGTCATCCTGATGGATACGCACTGAGCCTCCACCGAGCTCTGTACCATTGAGTACTATATCATATGCCTTTGCACGAACTGCGCCCGGATCTGAGTCTATCTTGTCCCAGTCCTCCTCCATAGGCATGGTGAAAGGATGATGCATTGCCATAAATCTGTTTTCCTCATCAGACCACTCAAGGAGTGGGAACTCTGTTACCCAGAGGAAATTGTACTTGTTCTCATCAATCAGGCCAAGCTCAGCTCCAAGCATGAGACGAAGCGCTCCAAGTACATTCCATACAATTTTATTCTTGTCGGCTGCGAAAAGGAGTAAATCTCCCGGCTTTCCGTTCATCTTTGCAACAAGTGCATCAAGCTCAGCTTCTGTCATAAACTTTGCAAATGATGACTTGTATGTGCCATCCTCATTGATGCACAGATAAGCAAGTCCCTTTGCTCCACAGCCCTTTGCATGCTCTACAAGCTTGTCAATCTTCTTACGAGGCATCTTTGCCTGTCCCTCTACATTGATACCGCGGACAGAGCCACCGTTTTCAAGAGCTCCGGTGAATACTCCAAAGCCACAGCCCTTTACCACATCCGAAACATCGCAAAGCTCCATACCAAAACGTGTATCAGGCTTGTCAGAACCAAATCTGTCCATAGCCTCCTGCCAAGGCATACGCTTAAATGGAATCTCAACATCCACATTGATAACCTCTTTGAAAAGGTGCTTTAAGAGTCTCTCATTTACCTCGATTACATCATCGATATCTACAAATGAAAGCTCCATATCGGCCTGTGTAAACTCCGGCTGTCTGTCTGCACGCAGATCCTCGTCACGGAAGCATCGTGCAATCTGGAAATATCTGTCATAGCCTGAAGCCATCAGAAGCTGCTTAAAGAGCTGTGGTGACTGAGGAAGCGCATAAAAATGTCCGTGATGTATACGGCTTGGCACGAGATAGTCTCTGGCGCCCTCCGGTGTAGACTTGCAAAGGATTGGTGTCTCTATCTCCAAAAAGCCCTCGTTTGCCATAAAGTCACGCATCACGCGAAGCACATTGCTTCTGAGCATAAGATTTCTCTGGATATCAGGGCGGCGAAGATCCAGATAACGATATTTAAGTCTGATGTCCTCGCTGGTCTTTGAATTTTCCTCAATCTGGAACGGAGGTGTCTGTGCCTCTGAAAGCACTCTGATTGATGTAGCAATAACCTCTATATCACCTGTCTTTAGATTCTCATTGACAGCGGCTGTTCTCTTCTGGACAGTTCCCTCAACTGCGATGACGAACTCACTTCTTAAGGTGCCTGCCTTTTCAAAGCCCTCTGCACCTACATTTTCCTCACCGAACACAATCTGAAGTATTCCGCTTCTGTCTCTTAAATCTACGAAAATGAGACTTCCTAAATTTCTTCTCTTCTGTACCCAGCCCATAACAGTGACCTTCTCACCGATATTGGCATTTGATACCTCTGTACATCTATGGCTTCTATGTAAGCCCTGCATTGATTCTGCCATTTTACACTCCTTATATTTTTACTATATATTTATTCTAATAACTGTTTGGTACCGCTGTTATACAGCTAATCTGCTGCTTATCAGATTCCTATCTGTTAAAGAACTCAACAAACTCCTCGTAGCCCTCTTTCATAAGCTGCTCCTTCTGGAATTTCTTGTTCTTGTTCATGCGCACGACAAGCACCTGCTGTCCGTTTGCTCTTGCGTCTTTTGCCTGGTTCATGACATCAACAAGCTTGTCTGCCGGATATTTCTTCTCAACCAGATAAGCCACCTTCTTTGGACTCTCAGGAATCTTGAAGCCACTCTCCATGAGAAGCAGTATGATTCTCTCAAAACCGATTGAAAAACCACAGGCCGGTACATCATTTCCGGTAAACTTTCCAATCATCTTGTCATATCGTCCGCCACCGCCACAGGCTGCGCCAAGCTCAGGCATTGATATCTCAAAAATGGTTCCTGTGTAGTAGCTCATTCCACGAACAAGTGTCGGGTCAAATACAAGCTCAAACTTTGCTCCCTTTGTGGCATTAACAGCCGTAGCTATCTCTGTCATATTTGTAACCACTTCTTCGTCTAAATATTCTCCCAGCTTTTCTGAAAGTAAATTTACACCCTCAGTGACATCCCTTGTCTGCTCCAAAAGCTTGAACAAATCAAGATATTTGTCAATATTTTCCTGTGGATAGCCATCCTGTGCAAGCTCACTTGCAACGCCGTCCACTCCTATCTTGTCCATCTTATCGAGAGTGATAAATACGTTGTCGTAGTCCTCCTCAGCGAAACCACTGTAAGCAGCCATTGCCTTTAGGATTCTTCTCTCGTTGATTCTTATCTCAAAGTTCTCGAAGCCGAGTCTGCCGATTGTGGTAGTGGTTGCTGTAATCAGCTCTATCTCTGCCAGATTGCTTGGCTCTCCGAGTATATCTATATCACACTGTGTAAACTGTCTGTAGCGGCCTCTCTGAGGTCTGTCTGCTCTCCACACACTGCCCATCTGAAGTGCCTTAAACGGCGATGGCAGGTTGTTGGCATTGTTTGAATAATATCTTGAAAGTGGCACTGTAAGGTCATAGCGCATTCCAAAGTCTACTACATCCGACTCTTCCTTTGCTGTCTCCAGATTCAGCTTCTCGCCTCTCTTCATTACCTTGAAGATAAGCTTCTCATTTTCTCCGCCCTGCTTGCTTGTGAGATTTGCTATATTCTCCATGCATGGTGTCTCTATCGGTGTAAACCCGAAGCTTCTGTATGTATCCTTGATCACGCTTGTCACATAATCACGGATTTCCATCTCTGCAGGTAATATATCCTTCATGCCGTTGACCGGCTTTTTGCTCAGTGCCATTTGGTTTCCTCCATCTATATTAAAATATTGAATTCATTAGCTATTCTATTATACTTTTCGGTTTTGCAATCGTCAAGGGTTACAGGGGATTTTGCTGGATGTGCTATAGGACGTGCTGCAAGCCACGGCACCGTTAGAGCACACGCATATGCTTTGCTTTCGCTACGCTTTGCCGCTAAGATACTGTACGGATTATGCTTTTTGCGCTTCTATGCTTGACGAAACCGTCGAAACGCGCCTTCCATGGCGCGGTTCTCCTTGACTTGCCCTCCATGGCAAGTCATTTCTGTGCTTCATGTGCATAATCCTACAGTATCTAAGTGGCTTCGCTATTCGCTCAATCAAATGCATATGCGTATACCCTGGCGGTGTCGTAGCTTGCAAATGCTAATGCACATCTACTGTGGTGGATTGCAAATTCCGCACGGAGACAAGCCCATGGATTTTGCTTCATCAAGCGTTACCTCTGTGTCACTCTTTTTCAAGGTCCGACAGCCCGCACGGTGATATTTCTTGCCGGTCGCTGTGATATGGACCATCGTCTCGCTGTTTGAGGAATCTGCAGCGCTATTTTCTGCTGCTGAGCTGTCTGAGCCTGATGATGCACTTCCTGTTGTACTGCCTGAAGAGCCGGATTCTCCTGCCCCGCTTCCAGCGCTGCTCTGCGAGCCTTCATTCTGCGGTGTATCCGTCTGAGCGCTCTGCTGCGGAGTGGTGCCATCCAGCCAGCTGTCACCATTCTCATAGTTTATTCCGACTCCGGGCTGCACATTATAGCAATAGACATTAAAAAGTATGCCGCCACCGTTATCCTCAACCGACTTTGCCTCTATGAGAACGCCGTTTGCAACTAGATTACTGCCCGAGAACATCGGAGTCACTCTGTAAAGCACATGATTTCCTGTATTGTTTACATAATCCGCTACCAGATTCTCAAACGGCAGCATGCCCTCCACATTCAGGTATCTCGTACCGGTAATAAGATTCTTCGGATTGGCATTCTCCCCGGCAAGCTGATAACCAATAAGATGACAGCGATTATATAAATACCTGTCCTTTATCACATCATACTTCACCGTATGCCAACCTGATGGCTTTATCATGCCTATCTTGCCACGCTTCTCAGTCGGCATGATATCCTTGCATATATTGGCATAAGCCACTCCGCATCTGCCAAGCGAATCCAAATCACTGTAATTTTCAAAAGCAGTGGTAGTCATATCGCTGTCCGTAAAAAAAGGCTCATTATTGTTGACAGCCACGTATGCCTTGCCATCATATGCAGGAATCGCATCAAGTGAAACATAAGAATTGTTGTTTACAAGATCCTCCTGTGGCCCATCCGCATTATCCTTGCTGCCTAAAGCACCGGATGAATCCTCACCCGCTACAACAGCTCCTGCGGTTTGCCCGGCACCTTCAGTGCCAGCTAAATCAGTGGAGGCACAGCCTGTAAAAATTGTAGCAATTGCAAGTAATTCACAAAGTGCTATTGCTGCTGTTTTCCTTAACTTTAGCCATATGTTCATATAAAATCACGCTTTCTATCAATCGATTGATATTGGATTTTCCCTAATTACAATAAATTAAATGAATACTTAAATTACTAAACCTAATATACTTTTATTTCCTCGCATCATTTATTATAACAAACGTTTGTTTGCTTTTCAACCCTTGCTGTAAAGCTATACATTTCACACTATTTGGGTATGTTAGTGACTTCCCCCAGTAGTACGCACCTATGTCGCGTAAACTAAAAAATGGATTCGAGCAAATGCTCGAATCCCTATAAATATCAGCTTATCAAACTATCATTTAAGATTGCTCGATGATACTAACAACTCTTGAACTTCTTTTTTAGTAAATATACACACAATCAAAATCTATATGTATATTTTCTATAAAATAAAAAGGAAGCCAGACGCATCCAACTCCCTTAGGCATAGTCCGCAGACGTCCGCCGCAATTCTGTAATATATTATGCCATAATGAAAACTTTTATGCAATAGCACTTTTGAATTTTCCACAAATATTTTTGAATTCTTTACAAATACTTTTTCAATAAATTCAACTTCGTTCTGGTATCTGTATACACAACTGTGTTAAAAATGGACGTAGAAACTTTTCCCCTAAGTTCTTCACAGTCCTTTTCAAACAAACGAATAAATGCCATAATTTTCTTCTTTTGACACTCTAATAGTTTCATCATAAAGCTTATAAGAATCACATAATCAACAATAGACTCAAATGTAATATTATTAATTCCTGTCTCTGCACTTATACACTTAGCAATTCTCAAGCTTACCTTACCCGTTTTAAATCTAGCATCGAAAATCGTATTATTGTGTGCTACAGCATTTCTTAAATCCTTTAAGGCATATACGATCAATGGTAACAATTTACCATCTCGGTCATAAGCAACCTTTATGCCTACGCTCTTAGAAATTTTTTTCCTGGTATTTTGGTCAAGACAACCTACAAATGTACCAAATTCACCAAGACTAATTAATTCAAAAATTGCCCATATAGGAAGCGGCTGATCCTTGTCATAATAATGATTCACTATAAACCTCTTACCATAATCTCGGGAAATAAGACTATATACTTTATTTCTAAGATTCATTCTTTTATTAATTGCTTTTTTATAATCATTACTACCTATCGGATAGGCTTTGTAATCCGTTAACAATTTCGCATATATATTCGCAAATCTTTTACTTTCAGCATCTTCCAAAATAACTTCCAAAACATAGTTTTTAAATGCAGTTTCCAAAAACATTATCTCCGGATAAAACATTGTCTTAATCGCCATATCAAAGTCATAGATTGCCTGCACCTCATCAAAGGAATTGAATGCATATGTATTCGCTGGATTATTATGAAAACGATATCCTTTATATCCATGGAAATAACCCATATATCTAAGTTTTTTCTTATCACTACTTCCAGAAATACTCAATCCTTTTTCATCTCGCATATATGCCATCAGCGCATTAATACTTTTAGGTTTCTTTTTCATTGACACCATACTCCTTTTACTGTAACCTTCTCAACAATAATTTTAATGGTAATTTCCATCAAATGTCAACAGCAAATACTCTCTTTCTCTCCATCTATCCATCTCATTGTTACTGTCCCCCCCCTAACAGTGTGACCAGTAACTCTCTTCTAGGCGGATTCCCGCCACGATCGGGCAGAGCCTACGGCCCGAACTCAAAAAAGCCACCCCAGGCATAACACCCGGTGTGGCTTTTAATCATGTATTATTAAATTTTGTGAATCACCTAAGGTGAATCAACACTGATATATTGCAGAACAAATCTATTCGCAAAGCTTAGAAAACTCATCCGCAACAAACTGAACCTTGGTTCCGATAATAACCTGAACAGAATTCTTGCCAGGCTTCATAACGCCTGCAACACCTGCAGATTTAATCTTCTTGTCATCAACCTGAGTGATATCCTTAACCTCAAGTCTGAGTCTTGTGATGCAGTTGTCAATGCTTGCAATATTATCTTTGCCACCGCAGCCCTCAAGAATTGTCTTTGCTACTGCTGTGTAGTCATTGTTAGAAAGCACTGCCTTCTTCTCTTCTTCAACATCATCGTCCTCTCTACCAGGGGTCTTAAGATCCCATTTCTTGATAGCGAAATAGAATACAATGTAGAATACGATAAAAGCTGCGATTCCAAGAGGAATGATGAGCCATGTCTTTGCTGCAGCCGGAAGTGAAGATGAGAATAATAAATCCATCGCACCGGCTGAGAATGAGAAGCCTGCTCTAAATCCAAGAGCTACTGTAATCATTGTGAAAATACCATAAAGTAAAGCATAAATCACATAGAGAACAGGAGCAAGGAACATAAATGCAAACTCGAAAGGCTCTGTAACACCACAGATGAATGCACAGATAGCTGCAGAAGCAAGGATACCGATGGCAGCCTTTTTCTTAGCAGTCTTTGCACACTTAACCATGGCAAGTGCAGCACCAGGAATACCAAACATCATACATGGGAAGAAACCTGACATGTACATTCCGAGGCTCCATGAAACATCCTTTGATGTCTCGCCTGCCCAGAAATGAGAGAGATCTCCAAGTCCGATAGTATCGAACCAGAATACGTTGTTTAATGCGTGGTGTAATCCTGTAGGGATTAACAGACGGTTCAGGAATGCATAGATACCTGCGCCGACTACGTCAAAACCAACGATTGCTTTACCGATAGCTACAAGAGCACCGAAAAGTAATGGCCATACAAACAGTAATACTACAGATACAAGGATTGAAACAACACCTGCAATAATTGCTACGCAACGCTTGCCACTAAAGAATGACAACCAGTCAGGAAGCTTTGTATCCTTAAATCTGTTGTAACACAAAGAACCGATGATACCGGCTAAGATACCGATAAATGGGTTTGCAATCTTGTCGAATGCAAGTGTCTTTGTAGCGCTGTCAGCGATAGATGGCATGATTTTGGTAACAAAGTCTGTAGACAGGAGTGTTGTCATCATCAGCCATGAAGCTAAAGCTGCAATACCGCCGGTACCGTCGTTCTTTTCTGACATACCGACACCAACGCCGATTACAAAAAGGATGGCCATGTTATCAATCAAGGCGCCCCCTGCTTTAACTAAAAACAGGCCTATTAAATTTCGCACACCCTCGATGTCACCACCCTGCATGGTTGCAGGACATAAATAATATCCAATACCCATGAGGATACCACATATAGGAAGTACTGCTACGGGAAGCATTAAAGCTTTACCCAGTTTTTGAAGAAATTTCATAAATTTCCCCTCCTTTACATTATATATACTAAACTGGAGATACTCCAATATAGTTCGTTATTATTATACAAATCTACGCGAGACTTAAAATCTCATCACCGGCGGATACATCCCCCTCTTTGAGCATCTTTATCTCACTATAATCAGCAGTGTTGCCAATTAAAACCGGAGTAATGACATTAAGATCTGCTGCCTTAATCTGCTCCAGGTCAGCCTCCATCAAAAGGTCACCCTTCTTCACCTGATCACCAACAGAAATATGTGATGTAAAAGGAGCACCCTTTAGTATCACTGTATCCAGACCAATGTGCAAAAGCAACTCGACTCCCTGAGTGGTCGTCATGGTAAAAGCATGAAGCGTATCAAATACAGCTGTCACCTCACCATCCGCCGGAGCGTAAAACCTGCCCTCAGAAGGAATCACGGCCACGCCGTCTCCCAATATCTTCTCAGAAAAAGTAGGATCCGGAACCTCTGTAATAGGAACCACTCTGCCGTTGCACGGAGAACAGATCACCTTTTCCTTTGACTTATTCTTAAAAAAACCTAACATGATATCTCCTTTCCGTCGATATACACACTCACAATATCCAAATCTTCATTGAGAAGCACAAAATCCGCTCTCTTTCCTGCAGAAATGCTGCCTGCTTCATCATAGATGCCAATCTCCTTAGCCGGATTGGCTGTAGCACACATAATTGCCTCCTCAAGTGGAATACCTGCCTGCCTTACTGTGAAACGCATACAATCCATCAGATTGGTTGCCGAGCCGGCAATTGTCCCATCATGGAGTGTGGCAAGCGGACCTCTGACCGTCACTGCCTGTCCACCGAGTGTATACTCGCCATCCTCAAGCCCTGTGGCTCTCATGCTGTCACTTATTAAAATCATGCGCTCTGCGCCAAACATGGCAAATGTTGCCCTGATAACCGACGGATGAATATGCACTCCGTCGCAAATGAGCTCTGCATGACACTTTTCTGAATCTCTCACAGCCCCTATAACCCCGGGATTCCTGTGATGCAACGGTGGCATCGCATTATACAAATGTGTGGCATGGCTTGCACCATGCTCAATAGCCTCTACCGCAGTGTCATAATCAGCCGCTGTGTGTGCTATTGAAACCACAACACTTCCTCTTACCTTGTCTATAAACTCAATCGCACCCGGCTCCTCCGGAGCGATATCTACAAGCTTTATCAAGCCATGGGCCGCATCCTGAAGCTCACAGAAATAATCATAATCACATCGCATGATATTCTCTGCCGCCTGCGCTCCCTTTTTAGAAGGACTGATAAAAGGTCCCTCCATATTGATACCTACAAGATGTGCACCACCATGATAATTATAATCACCGGCATTCTTCATGACACTCAAAAGCTCATCCCTTTGAATGGTCATAGTAGCCGGACACACGCTCGTCACTCCTACAGAAGCCTCGTATGCTGTAATCACATCAAGTGCCTCTGTGGTGCCGTCACACATATCAGCTCCCTTGCATCCATGAAAATGAATATCCACAAGGCCCGGTATCATAGTAAGCCCCGATGCATCTATAATCTCATGCGATGCGCTGTCATTAGCCGCGTCCGTGTCAGCTGTTCTCTCCAAAACACTGTCAAAACGGCCATCCTTAACGACAACATCGCCTTGCATAAAGCTGCCATCCTCTGTAAATACCCTTGCATTTTTTATTATCATATACATGCACCTTCTCAACTAAAAAACATTTACAGGCTGCTCAGTGCAGCCTCATCCGCTACAAGCGTAACATCATTGTGCAGCTGCAATACAGAAGCCGGCACCTGTGGTGTAATCGGTCCAAAGAAAGCCTTGTGCACAATCTCTGCCTTATCCTCACCACTTGCAACAATAAGAATCTTCTTAGCCTGCATGATGGTCTTGATGCCCATTGTATAAGCCTGCTTCGGGACATCATCAGCCGATGCAAAGAAGCGCTTATTGGCCTCAATAGTAGACTCTGTCAGATTCACACAGTGTACCTGCTTGTCAAAAGACTCGCCCGGCTCATTAAAGCCGATATGACCATTGTGCCCGATACCAAGAAGCTGTAAATCAACACCGCCAAGAGACTGAATCAGCTCTGTATAGCGCTTGCACTCCTTCTGTGAATCCGGCTCCATGCCGTTTGGCAGGTGAGTATTCTCAACCGGAATATTCACATGATCAAACAAATTCTGATGCATAAAATAATAGTAGCTCTGATCATTCTCACGGCTTAGTCCCTTGTACTCATCAAGATTCACCGTCATGACCTCTGAAAAGTCCAAATCCCCCTTCTTGAACCACTCAACGAGCTGCTTATATAAACCGATAGGTGTAGAGCCTGTAGCCAGTCCCAATACACAGTTAGGCTTCATAATCACCTGTGCCGATACGATATTTGCAGCCTTTCTGCTCATATCTGCATAATCCTTAGCATGATATATTCTCATGAAAAATCCCCCCAATTCGTAAAATATACCTAATACTATCTGCACAACCTTCAAATGTGCTGCTTGATTGCATATATGCATTTTACCTTATATAGGACATTTTGTCCAGTACTTTTTGTCATATTTTGCATATTTTGTAAAAAAAATATTAAATTTTAGTACAGTAAAGTGGTAAAATTGCATAAAAATCCGTCTCACCCGAATCTATAATTTTTCACCTACCACCCTGCATCTCTTTCTGCATAACTAAAATAATCCGTTACACTTATATCTAGTATAGCGGATTACCCTGTAACATACAATTATTTATAATCTTGAGTGTCCAGCCACAGACCATCATACTGTCATTATTAAGAGAAAATGACAGCATATTTTTATCAGAGAGCAGTGAATTACTTTGTCCCATATGTCAGAAAGGCGGTCTTGTCTTCCGTGATTAGCATTGTAAGCAGATAAGCACAAAAGAAACCACCGCAGGAATTTAGCTTAATTAAAGCGTTAAATTCTGCGGTGGTTTTAATTATGCAGTCTTTTTAATTTCTATATCCATAATACCAATACCAATATAGCGCGTTCACCAGATTTTTTAATTCATTAGAGGAATTCCCGCTATCAATGACCTTCTGTGAATAGCTGAATGGACCATAGTCCAGCTCGAAAATACAGTTCTTATTCTTTCCGGTGACTTTGCATGCATAATTACTATTCAGGTTGCGTGCCATTATTCCGTTTATATCTACACAATACACCCCATCTGAAGCCTTTTTAGGTGTCAGACTGACTTCATTGCCATCTGCATTAACATAGCTGAACTTGTAATTGTTTATATCACAGCCTTCGTTCACCATAAAATAATGTCTTACTGTCATCTCAGACTTACATATCAGAGAGCTTCCGTAATATGTCAGTCCATTACTCTGACTATTTGCACTATCTGTCTTAATAACAGCCTTATATGCAGCAAAATCAGCCGCTGCGACAATTTTATCGGTATCGCTTAAAATAGCGTTTGCCGGCTTGCCTGTGTTATATTTAAAGAAGCTCTGCGCTGCCGTTCCATAGTTTAAGAGTGCCTTCACCAGCTTAATTGTTTCTTCCGGATACTCGTTTGATTTTGCCAGGAGCTCAGTGGCATATTCTTTTACACTGTAAGTGTACTCATTTCCACTATTACCATCCACCACCATTTTGGCTTTAACCGTATCTGACATCTGTGCAGCATTTAGCGGACATGCAAACTTATATATAACCTTTCCGTTTTTCTCAACAGGGATTGCATCGTTTACGCTGACCTTGTATGGCTGGCTATTATTCACCGTAAACTCCATATATGCGTTGCTGTTTGATTTGATACTTTCAGGAAGCTCCATATAGTAGTTCATGTCAATATTATCTTTTAAAGTAAGGCTCCTGCCAACAAGCTTCTCAGAATCTTTTTCTACATTATTGGCGGTAAATGCTTTAATACAGAAATTACCATACACATTCTGATAATTCCAATTGCGGGAATATGCCAACCCTGTACCATAGAAATAATAGCTTGCCGTATTATCACTTGACGCATGATTCTCCCACACCATTTCATTATTATAATTTACATCACCGGTCATCGCTGCCTCAATGTCAATGGCAGGTGTATCAGTAGTCACTACAACCGAATAGCTTGTCCCAGGCTTCAGATTAACCGCTGCTTTAAGTGGAATGGTATATACTCCGGCATAGGTTGTATGCCCTGTAGTGGTAGCAGTCTCCTGCTTTGTTCCGCTGGTTGGCTTTGTCTTATCCTTTAAATCTGTATAAATCTCTATTGTATAATTCACATTTGTTTTAGATGTAATAGACAATGAAACTGCTTTTAAGTCCTCAGAAGATACTCCCTGTTTTGTCTGAGCAGTAAAAACATTGGCCAATTTCCTGTAACCGCTTTGATGGGCTACATTTAATCCTCCATCAACCTGATAATTGTTATCATATCCATCATTAGCAGAAAAATCAAACACCCAAGCCGTATCGGATAAAGAAAACGTTTCATATGACATCCAGAAATAACTCTGATCATAATATGAACCGGTTCCGTCTCCCCAACTATTACGAATAAGCCATGCACCATCTTTTTCAGGTTTAACACCGTCTCTGAAATTATCTTTAGAATAGTTATCATCCCATCCAACAACCATTACCGCATGACCTGCTCTGTTATTTGTTTTATCATTATAACTGTTATTTATGTAATGATATCCGGTATCATTATGACTATACATAATTCCCACTGCACCATATTTTTTTATGGCTTTTTTCACATCTGATGCATTTTCCTTGATATTAATCATGTATGTATTTTCCAGATGTGCCTTATCCTTTGAATATGCATATTCATCAGATAAACCTGTATTAAGAAAAGTATCAATAGTGCTTGCTGTATATCCGTTGCTTGCCACCTTACTATATGGTACATCACTCTCGCTTACCGGACCACACCACTGTCCCATTCTGCGTGCCGCCATCAAATAGTTGCCACCACGATTGAGATAACCATACTGAACACTTGTATTATTCATATAGTACTTTGCATAGTCCCCCTCTGTTCCACCAAGCGGATCTAGCAGCGAATTATATGCATAATATGCCAGATGCAGTTCACTAAAATCTATATTTTTATCAAACGCACCATCATTAATCAGATCAAACTCTGCAAGACCTATTGACGAAAATGTCCAGCACGTGCCAAGAGGATTTTGATTACGAACAGACGGATATTTCGCCTTGATATCGCTGACTCCATTTGCCGGATACTTGCTCTCTATAGTTTCATCTGCAGAATATCCCCAATCATCAGAATACGGCACCGCCTCATCCGGTTCATACACCGGTGTATTATAATCCAAATCACTCAGAATATATCCACTTGTAATGCTATTTTCTACAATTGGCTGTTGTTCTGCTTCAACGCCTTGCTCTGCTGACACCGGTTCTGCTGCAACCGGAACAGCCGCACCTAATATCATAGCCGCACTTAACACCAATGATAAAAACTTTTTTGTCTTCATTCGACTTCCTCCATTGTATTAACTCCTCTTACGTTTCTTCTTCAAATGTAGGTAAAACCACAACTGACGTCACATTAGTCAATCGGTATAATTGGAAGCTCTATCACTCCGTTATCAGATTTCGGTTCATTATTATTATTCATTTCTGAATTGTTTATTTCAGATTTTTTATCAATCTTATCACCTGTTTTATTTACATCGTCTGAAGTGTTTTCTGATTCATCATTTTTCATTATATCAGTCTCATATGAATTCCTGGAATCATTATTATCGGTGTTTTCTGATGAGCTCTTTGTATCACCAGATTTGTCCTTATCATCGACTACTGTTGCTTTGTCTTTTGAGGAATCTGATGAATTCTTATCCACATTACCAGTCTCTGTATTTTCTGTATCCAATATCATTTCTGTAGCTGATACTGCCTCTGTGGCTATTTCTGAGCTTGTTTTATCTTCAAGCGCTATATTCTTTGCAGACAGTGCTGCAACTGTAATTGCTACGCCAAAAATCAATATCACTATTGTGCTAACCATTTTTTTGTTAAAATTAAATTTCATTTTCTATATCCTAGTATAATTATGGTGTAGTCAATCAAGACTACTTGGTTAATAAGTTTCTGTAAATCAGATAACTAAAGAAGGGATTCTTCCTTCATCAGATACTCTTTACTTGTCCAACTATATGGCAAAAATACTTGTGGCATTCCATCTCTTCTTACACTAATTTCAAAATACTGCCGATAATACTCAATTCCTTCAAGCCCAGCCTTGCTCAAATAATCATCAAATATTCTATTGATATTTGCAAATATTTTCAAAGCCTGCTTACGGTTGTGCACTACAATGCACTCGCTTAAATCATCAATTGAATGCTCTTTAATATACCCATCATTGCATATATATCTATGTTCATTTTTTACCAATTCAGCCAAGCTGCAAGTAGATGACTTTTTAAATTCGAAATAGAAATCTATAGGTTCTGTCTTATAATCGTCAGACGCTGAAAAAGCCTCTAAAAAATTCCACTTTTCATAATTTTCTTTTATATATGCATGCTTTTTAGCAAGCTGAATTTTCTCTCAACTCTCAAAGTCAGGAATTATACTCTAGTACTATATTTTATGCAACAATTTATTTAATTTTTTGATATTCAAACCAATACATTGCATCAAGCAACGTCTTCAATTCAGAGGTTAGCTTTGAACTGCCATATGCTTTTGCAATGTAGTTCATCGGCTGATAGTCCAATATAGTTTCTGTATTTCCATTCGATACTATCGTCCTCATGCCAGAAAAGAAATTTCTGTTTGTACAAGTTACTTCTATATAATACATGTCTTTATCTTTCGAACGACATGGTGTAGCATAGCCTATCATATCTCCGCCCACATACGTTGCAAACGAATAATTTGATATATCTCTGCCGGAATCAAGCTTAAAATAGTGTCTGAGCTTTACATCATCTCCCACCACAAGGCTCGATCCGTAATAGTGTATTCCACTCATTGAAAATTCGCTGATGCTTGAATTGGCTGCATACTGCTTAAGCGTTGCCTGTGGAATTTGTTGTATCGTCTTATCGGCATTCGTAAGGCTTCTGTTGGCTAATGCATATGTCATAAATCCAAAATACTGCTGTGATGCAGCGCCATAATTCAACATTGCTTTTGCCACCGGCTTATATGCTGCATATTCTTTTGTATTGTTTGCCAATAAGCTCTTGGCATAATCCTCTACTGATGTTGAAAATGTATCCAGCACTTTTCCACTATTAGAGAGTAACCGTAAATTTACTTTTTCGGTCATCTCAACTGCGCTTATATCAATTCTTGAGCAATATGATTCGCCATCACCAACCGGACTCTGGTTCAATGCCACATAGTGTGGTGTTCCGCTGTCACCTTCACAGGTGTACTTGACCATGCAGTCTCCTATGTCATACGTAGAGCCGGTCATTTTCCAGTAGATATTTAGACCGATATTATGATTCTCCAATAAGGATATACTCTGACTCTTCGATACACTTACCTTTTCGCTTCCTGTGTTTGTATTTTGACTTCCGGATGAGGTATTTCCCGGATTTGCAGTTTCTGATGAATCTCCATGATCTCCGTCTGCCTGTCCATCTGTTACCAGATACCATATTGATTCTTCTTCAAAATAAACATTACCGGAAGCATCAAGTGCTCTTATTCCTATACAAAAAGCTCCTGCTTCCGAGGCATTTGCCGGTGTTATTTTAAGCTTATTCTGTGCAGTTTGTTCTATGTTTACCGCAACATTTTCTTCTTTTTCACTTATATACCATTCATATGCAACATTATCTACATATTTACTTACAGCCTTGCCACTCTTATCATAGGTTGTCTGCTTTGTTCTAAGATTGCATGTATATGAGGCGCCGCGGTTTATAAGCATACCAGAGCTGCCACGTTCTTCATCGAGTGTATATGTGGCAGGAACCACTTCATACTCAGCAGTTTTCTCACCGGTACATTTTTCCTTGCCATAATAGTAGTGATAGCGTACTGTGAGTTTTGTCTTTCCAGGCTTCATTCCAGTATATTTCCACTCATTACCGGCATTGGATATTTTTATGATGCTTTCATCCTGAGAAATTACTGAGTCAACTACATATATGTATTTTTCCCCTCCAGCCTGCGACCGCGCATCCTGTGTCAGTTCGCCTTGTCCGTTAGTTCTGATATTTTCTGTCTGATTGACACACACTGTTCCGGCTGCAAAGTCTATATCAAAGCCATCCTCAGAAACAAGCTTAGCATTTGTCTTAGATACCTCAGCAGTTCCATTATAAGCAATCGCAGTAATATCAATATCCTGAGGGCTGTACCGGCTGAGCCAATTCGTGGATAAAGTAAAATATACCGCATCCCCAAGAACTCTGATTGTATATGAGTTCCGGTCAATTGCTTGCTCACTTCCGTCCGATATATAAAACAGCTTATATGAATCACAAGCCACAGAAAGATTGCTCTTTGATACACATACTGTCAAATCAGCGCCTTTTCTATAAGCGTAGCTGCTCTTAGTGAATACAAATCCTGATTTATATTCTGTCTGTGCAGTCTGAACATTTATCGATGCACTGTCTGAATTGGTGTCTGCATATGTGATTGCGTGAATCGGTGTTAGGGCGAGAGTGAATGCTATTCCTAACGCAATTGGTTTTGTCTTATTAAATTCCATTTAACCTTATTCCTTAATTTCCAGTTAATTACTTTGATGCAGTACCTAATTCATAAATCGCAGTCACTAAACCGGACAATTTATTACTACTATTTTTTGAATTTAGCACTTTATTACAATAATCATTTACGCTACATGTAACAAACGCTTTTCCATTTACATTTATAGTAAATGATTTAGAATAATCGGCTAGTAATATTCCTGTTAAATCAACATAATATTTACCATCTTTCTTAACCGGTTTTAAAATCTAATTTCCTACTGTAAACTTATAATCAGATATATTTTTACTATCAATGCTGAAATAGCATAGTCTTCTAAAACTATAGTACTCTTTCTATATGAAATTTACAAGCAAAACTATGCCATTTGTTGTTTCTGATATTCGCCCCAGTACAATGAATTCAGTAAAATCTCTGCATCAACATTGCCTTTTGTATATGCCTTGGCCACATACTTCATTTGACTATATAAAAAACTCACAATCAGCGCCATCTGAAATCTGGATATCAGGTCTCTCAAAGATTGACTTTATGTTTAAAGTGGTATCTATATAATACATATCTCCAGCCCTTGTAAATTCCAAATAAGAAACACTCGTAAATTCATTCGTACTTTCTTAAAATAGATAAAAAATACGTCTGTTTATAATACGATAATATTTTAAACAGACATATCTAAAAATGGAATCGACAATATTTGCATAAATTAGCACAATATTGGTTTTTATCACTACCACTTTAAAACTATCAAAGCATCTCCTCCAAACAATCAACAATTGCTTTGCAATAAGGCTCATATTCACCATTATTCTTATTTGAATAATATTCTATAAAACTACGAATCTCATCATCCGTATAGTCCTCATCATCAAACACCTCTGATGCCTGAATAGCCTGCTTGTTCAAACCATTGCGGCGCACTTCTTTTATTAATTTGTTTCACGTCTTTTACCCCTTGATATTAGTATCCTTGCCTTAGAAATACCATCAGCATAACCATTTGTTTTCTTATCCAATATATCCACTATTTTCTCTGCTTCATCATACTTCTTATCTTCAATACACTTGTACATCTCATCAATCATTCTCTTGATGTCCTGATTAACTGAAGACGTATTCATTACTTCCTCTAAAATAACATTTGCATCCCATCCCACAAAGGATTCATAGCTCTTAAATAGAATCTCATTACCTTCATTATACAGATACAATAAATTGACAGAATCATCCATCTCACCCAAAATCTGCGGAGAATGTGTAGTAATAATAAACTGGATATTGGGGAATGTGTCTCTTAAAACATTCAATACCTTTCGTTGCCACGATGTATGCATATGCAAATCCAATTCATCAATGAGCACAACACCTGAGCCTTCCAAAGGATTCACATCTTTACCCGGATTTGCCAATGCCATTCTTCTTGCCAAATCCCCAAATAGAGCTATCGTGCATTTTTCTCCATCCGATAACTGATCTATCTTTAAAGACTTGCCGTTTTTATTGACCTTCATTGCCAAAGGTCTTCTCTCTATCCGAATGTCCTCAAATCCCTCAAGCATAGCTAACATTGCTTTTTTAACAGCTGTAAGGCTTTTATCTTCATATTTTAAATCATCTCTAACCTTTATCTGATTCTCTATATCTTCCTGATTTCTGAACCATTTAAATAAATTTCTAAAATCTATCGTACTTTCTATAGCTTTGTCAAATGCATCCAGTTTTACAAACTGCTCTTTAGGAGCCCTGACCGGCACATCAAGCACAATTCTATTTACTCCATAATTAACAAAAATGGGCATACTCTTATTATCCGATTCCTCTATCCAATTGCCATTGCCATCATCATAACCCATTTGTATATATAACGATTGAAACTTATCTGTAAGTTTTTTAAGAGCACTTGTATTTCTTTTTTCACCTTTAGCCCTGTCAATTGTGCGTTCATAATATATGCTTTCGCCATCCCCAAAATCGAAATCTGCCTTTATGCCGGCCGCAGACTTTCCATAGCTAATAAAATCTTCATTGAATCTGGCTGTCTTACTTCTTACCGTTCCCATCAGCTTCGCAATGATATCAGCATATAATAAATCTATAGCCTGAAGGATTGTTGACTTGCCAACTCCATTCACACCAAAAATAACCGTTGTCTTATTATCAAGCTTTATTTCCAGATTGTCTATTCCCTTAAAATTTTGTAATGTTATCGAATCAAGCTTCATATCCCTACCTCACAATAACTCTTCAGATTGCAGTAAAAACCGCTATACCATGCTTATAGTATAGCGGATTTGTATTTAAAAAACAATTTATATTTTACCACTTTTTCCGATCCTAAAATGAATTTCTAAATTCCACCGCCCTCGTCTCACTTAAAAGCGTGCTGATGGTATTGCTGGCGCGAAATATTCAGATTAACTTTGATTATCCATATTTATTTTTTTTTACTATAATGCTGTTTTATTAAAAATTCCATTTCATTTAAATTACAATCGGATAAAAAAAATCCTCCATATTCATCCCATCCATCATATATCGGTATTTCTAACGGACAATTTTTCACTCCCAAAACTTCTTCTAATGCAAGTGAATACATATCTCCATCCATTCTCATACCAATAATATCTTTTAATTCATCATAATAAATTACTTCATCAGCATTTTCTACTAATTCGCTTACTCTATCTTTATTCTTTTTAAACGCTTTTAATAATACATCATATTCTTTTGATATCATATGTTTTACATATAATCCAATTATTCTCTTTTGAGAGTAATGGATTATTCTCCTCGTATTATAAAGTAGTAGTTTTTATAGACCCTCTCCAAGGTCTTCATAACTATTAAGTCATAGTCTATTCTTTACCTCTTCTGCAGGTTCGACTGTGATATATAAGATGCTGTGGATTGGTTTCAATCACCTACCACTTGATGGTTTTAGGAAGGCTCCAACCACAGTCTCTTTGTTCATTTGTTAATCAGTTAGATACCGCATGACGGTTTATTTAGAACGAGGTTACAATCGCAAGTAGCACCCTGTGGTTCTAAAACAGCATTAAATACATTTCAAAGGCGATTTATTATGATTTACATAGGAATTGATGTTGCAAAGGATAAGCATGATTGCTTTATCACCAACTCTGATAGCGAAGTGTTGTTTAAAGCATTTACCATCTTCAACAACTTAGATGGTTTTAATGATCTTTATCAAAAGATTGAATCCGTTATGGATGATGTCACAAAAGTAAAAGTAGGACTGGAAGCCACTGGACACTATAGTTACAATCTCCTTGGATATCTCATTGATAAAGGTCTGCCCACCTATGTTATCAATCCGTTACATACAAATCTGTACAGAAAAAGTCTAAGCCTTAGACAGACGAAAACGGATAAAGTAGATGCCCGCACGATTGCTTCCATGCTCATGTCTGATGTGAACTTAAAGTCCTACTCAGACACATCTTACCACAACGAAGAGTTAAAGTCATTAACTCGTTATCGTTTTGATAAAGTAAAAGAACGTGCCAAGCTAAAAACTTCCGTTTCAAGACTGGTCTGTATCTTATTCCCTGAATTAGAAAAACTTGTACCAACACTTCATATGGCATCTGTTTATGCATTGCTTTCTGAATTTCCCAGTGCTAAACATGTAGCTACTGCACACCTTACCAGACTTACAAATCTTCTTTCTGAATCTTCCAAAGGTCGATATGGTAAAGATACTGCTATTACTTTCAGAGATTCTGCAAGAGCTTCTATCGGCTCAAATATGCCAGCCAAATCTCTTGAATTGAAGCACACCATCAAACTTATTCAGGAACTTGATTCAGAGATTGATGAAATCGAAAATGAGATTAAAATCATCATGGATGAAATCAACTCTCCAATTCTTAGCATTCCTGGAATCAACTATCGCATGGGAGCTATGATTATTGCCGAGATCTGTGATTTCAATCGTTTTGATTCTCCTGATAAGATCTTAGCTTATGCCGGCTTTTCGCCATCAACATATCAATCCGGACAACTGGATGGTGCCTACGCACATATGGAAAAACGTGGCTCCAGATACCTGCGATACGCTTTGTATAATGCCACCAAATATGTCTGCCACTGGGATCCAACATTTGCAGCCTATCTTGCTAAAAAACGAGCGGAAGGTAAACATTACAATGTTGCCATATCACACGCTGTAAAAAAATTGGTTCGAGTGATTTATCATCTTGAAAAAACAAAGCAGCAATACATAAAAGCAGCTTAAATCTTTCTAATTTAATACTCCTTTTTTGAGCACCTATCACGATGCTCTTTTTGTCATACAGTTTTCAAGGTTCAAGTAACTCTAACTGAGTTCCAAATATATCTAAAATACATTTCTGTACTTTATTCAAAAAATATCATTTTAAGGCTTGACTTTTAATAGTTAGTCTTCCTTTATTTACCCCTTTATTAAAATATAATACCATATGTAATTTATAAAAAGCAATATACAATCTATAGTATATTACTACTATCTTATAGTACGGCTGTTTGCAACTAAAAACCATTGGAGCTAAGTAAATCTTAGCTCCAATGCTCCTGACATGAAATAATCACAAGTGCGCATCTTACTTCATCGGCGTGAAACTTTTGGCTGAATGGATTCGAACATATAGTTTTATCTGTTCTCTTTAGTTTTCACCATATGGCTTTCAATACCATTAATTGTCCACATTAAAAACCACTGCATCATATATAAAACTCTCTCCAAAATTATCTGTGCTAAATTCTATGGTAAGTAAGTTACTGTTTCCAATATCTATTGCCGCCTCACTAAATGGCTGTGTCTGTTTGTTGAAGGTCTTTGATGTATATACCACATTTCCATCTGATTTAATTGTATACTGCATAGTAGCATTGTCCCTACACGAATCAGATGCCGCTATAGACATCCTAAGATATTTATATTTCCTATTTAAAACAAACACAGCATGTCCAGACGTACTACTATATGAGCTTAAAACATTTGAATGCGCATTTCCATATGAATCATTCCCCATATCACTCAGCACCGCACCACTACTGTCATTAATATGCAAACTAAACAAATTAGTTGGATCTGCAACAATATTACCTACTATAATACTATCGTCTAATCTTCTAATCTGTTTGTCATTGGAAACAAGCTTAGAAGCAAGTTCCCTACTCCAATACTCTTTACCATTAAAAAGAATAACTGAATTAGCAGTATCTACTGGAACACTATCTCCATCTATCATCAATCCAGCTGAAACAAAACTATACTCTGGCTGTCCAGCTGTTTTGTCTTCCAGATCTTTTTTCATGGCTTTCAAATCGGTATTTTCATCAAAATACTGCTGATTCTGTTTCTCAAGCGTGTCATTTTTCTTAGTTAAAGCAACATATTCTTTTATCAGATCATTTACACTATTAATAGTCACGGTATTATCATCACCATACACATTTGCAACCTGTGATTTTATATATTTATTCTGACTATTTATACCGCTTTTGTTTCCTGCAAAAAAAGAAATACATGAGCCTGCGAGTGTAATAACAGCACATACAATTTTAACTTTCCCTTTGGAATCCATAATTATTTTCTCCTTTACATATATCTAATCTTAAAGTGTTATTACAACAAGTTGACGCGTCTCTTGCCTATGCCTGAATATTACAACTATTTTACTCTGATGTCTATCAACAAACCATCCAAATCTATAACATCCATTTTATCTATATTCGCTATATTAGTCTATTAGGAATATTTTATATTCGTATTGTAATATTCTTCCGTTTATAATAATATATCAAATACTAACTTGAAATATAATTGTTCTTAAGTTATTATAATATATAAGATTTTGTGAGGTAATTCTAATGACAGATAAATTTAATAAAAATATAGATAACAACTCCGTTATTAACATTAATAAAAAAGTGGTTAATACTATAAAACAGCTAATGCTTTCTCAAAAAATAACACAACAGTCGCTTTCGGAAAGAAGTGGAATTGCACAATCTACATTATCAAAATTACTAAGGGGAGATGCTAATTTTTCCCTAAATCAACTAGTACAGCTTTCAAATGCCTTAGGAAATAATATCTTTAATACAATTGCCTCATCTGATTTCAATAATATTGTTTCATCTGCGTCAAACAGTATTCTTGAGCTTACTGAAAATGATAATATCATCCTAAATACAGACAGACCTGCATTCCGTGGATATCTCAATACTAACTATTTCACCTATTTTTTTTCAACAGTTTCTGGTGTCCGGGAAATCATCAAAGGAAGAATATCATTTTCTGAAACAGCATCCAAACGATGCTGTGTAGAATTTACTCTTAGTACAGGCAAGAAAGATATCCAAAACAATGACATCGTCAAAAAATATACCGGATGTATGCTTATTTCTATTCCTTTATCAACATGCTATTGTATCTTAAAAAATGAGGAAATTGGTGAACTATCATTTTTAAATTTCCAACATATGTTCATATTAAATGAGTCTATGCGATGCAGAGTCTGCTCAGTGCTTACAACTTCCAGTGGTGAGCCTAGACGACCAACCACTAACCGAATGATATTATCTGACTATGAGTTCAATTTGGATGACCCAAATGATAAAAATTTTCTTTTGGGTCAATTAAAAATGAATAATAAAAAAATTCTTATTACAAAAAATAATTTTTTGCATATAATTGAAGACAAAAAAGAATATTCAAAGATTTTTTCTTCTGAATCATCCGACATAGAATCAGATATTTTAAGCATCGATGAAAACCTTATTTTGGCTTCGTCCCTTGATTTAAATAAAAAAATAGCATTTATCAATGAACTGCGAACATCATCTCTTGCTGATAATAAAAATAAAATCAGTACAAATACTGATGAATACCTTTTTTCTTATATTAAAAATAAAAATATTCAATAATATATCTTTATAAATTTTTGTGTTGTAGTCCTTAATTTTTCAACGCTGATATATAAAATGCGCAACCAAAGGAGAATATATATACTAAATGATATCAAATAAAGGAATTATAGCAATCGGTAAACGAATTAAAGTCATTCGCAATACCAGAAACATAACACAAGAAAAACTGATTCAATTTTATTTGGAGAAATAACCTAAGACAAAGAACCATATTATAAAGAATTTGCAGACATAATGCTGGGTTGCTCAGATAACGAGAAAAGACATATCATGCAGGCTGCCCGTTATGAAAAGCGCATTTCTGTCCTATTTGTGGATACAGAATGCATTCACGCGGTGTGAGAAGCAGGAAAATTAAACATCCTATTCTTCAGGATAATTACTCGCTTATCCTAATTCTCAAACAACGTCGATGGCGTTGTTCTAACCCGGAATGCAGGTATGACACAAGCGAATCATTCAAGTTTGTCAACAGGCAACGCAGAACTACCAATGCTACGGATATGCTAATAGTTAATGCTTATCGAAATCTATTAGAAACCTCTGCATCAATCGCTAAACATTTTAATGTATCTGATACATATGCCCACGAGGTATTCAATCGCTATGTAAAGCTTGATAGATTACCACTTACTGATGCCATCTCCATTGATGAGGTATACCTGTATATGGATGATAACTGCAAGTATGCACTAATCATTCAGGATTTTCATACCGGTGACCCAATTGATTTGTTACGCAGTCGACGAGTTAGTGTAACTGAATCTTACTTCACCTCTATTCCACCAGAAGAACGTAATGGTGTTAAATATCTTATTTCCGATATGTACAACCAATACATAGATTACGTTGATAAATATTTTCCCAATTCTGTTCCGGTTGTGGATTCATTTCATGTAATTCAATGGATCATAAGAATGATTGATAACCACATCTGGCAGCTTCTAAAGTATTATCGCCAACGAGATCGTGAACGACAGGAACAGTTATCTTTAGAAGAAGGCCGCCCCATTTCACCCCCATCTCAGATGAAGTATATCTGTTAAAAAAATATCGCTGGTTAATTTTGGCTAACCAGGATAATATCCACTATCATTCTGAACCACGCGTAGATCAACATTTTCATGTCCTAATGAACACTTACGATTATGAAGATGCCATTTTCCATATCTACAATAAACTTAAGGATTATCGTGAACTAAAAGAAATGTATGTGCGATTTAATTCCAGAAATGCCGGACCCCTACGGCTGCAAGAGAGGAATTAATTGAATTAATTACATTCTACGCCAATTCTGAACATTCTATGTTCCGTGACTTTGAGCATTTCAGGAACAGATTTCTTTATGCAGCCAGAACAGCCCCCATTCTTAATGGAGTAACTGACTATAACCCTGTAACTTATTTTGAAGATGAATAATTTTAAGGAGAATCACATGGAAAACTATTGTGCTTTTAGCAAAAATCATAAATGTATACTTTGACCTGATTATGAGATTACTCGTGAGGAATTATCTGAATGTCACACTTTGTGTCACGGAAACTGGATTGAAATAGAGCGTAAATACAAATATATCTAAGAATTAAAAAAGATACTTTCAGATCATGAAATCCCATACCCTGAAGAATACGAAATAGAATAACCACAAAAAGGGTCTGGTATAACATCAGGCCCTCACGACTGACCCTCATAAACTTTGGCAAACCCTCAAAAAGTTTGATTACCCGAAAGTTTTACACTTTGCTCAATGACAATATAAATTAAGATAGAGGACATCTCTGTCCTCTATCTCCTCGTGCTGTTATTTCAACTATAAAAGTCAGGTTATAAGTTAGTATTATAAACAGGCATCTAACTGTTATGATCATTTCTAGTATATTTATTTAATATGGAATTTTTTGATAATATACGCCAACCTTTCTTATAATATCGGTGTCTCCCATTGCTCGGCTTTTGGAGCTGCTATTTTCTTTCCGTTGGCATCGACATAATACTTATTATTATCTACCCACTCGCTCACAGCCATACTTCCATCAGCTTTCACATAATATGCTCCACTTATCCATTTATTTACTGCTGGTCTTCCACTGCTCTCTAGATAATAATACTTTCCATTGTCCTTTATCCAGCCAGTCTGCATATAACCGCTTGCATTAAAATGATACTTTCCCCCGTCTATCGTTGCCCAGCCATTCTTTGGGTATGTTCCATCAGCATATCTATACCACCAGCCGGTACTATTCTGAATCCATTTCCCATTATTATTATTTGAGCGTACAACTGTCTCATTTGAAACTGACGTATTTAAAAAATCCGTTACACCCTCTAAATTCTCCTGTTGTGTCAAATTTTCTACAACAACTGTATTATCGCTAGCCATAACACCTTGCTTAGTTCCCATAAACGCCATTGCTAAAACCATGCTACATAACATTTTTTTATACTTCATAATAAAATACCTCATAAAAATTAATTTTCCAGGATTTCTGGTTCTTTTGGATCACTTTCATATAAATATTATATATTCTATACAAGTTAATAGCAATATCATTATTTTTAAAAGTTAGTGGGCTGCATTTTTTTTAGCTTATTTTTCGCCTCTCCAAATGTAGATAATAAATGTTTCTTTTTTCCCTTTGTAATTGGATTTGTGTACATTAAAAATTCCCCATTCTCTCCCACAGCACCAAATCTTATCCAATTATATTCTGATTTTGTAAATACAATACTACCTTCTCCTTCATATGTATCAGCTTCAATTTGTCTTAAAATTAATGGATATTTAACATTATTCTGTACATAAAACAGCTTCGGAATATATTTTGAAATCTTTATTTTAATCTTCCAACTAAATGACGCTATATCTTCAACCATATCTCCAGGATATATTTCTTTTTTCCCTGCATACAGTTCAATATCCAATTGATCAATATACCTTGTAATACATGCTCTGCACCTGCTAATTGCCTGATATATATTATTTGCTGTTAAATTATTCATATATAACCACGTAGCAGGATCTCCTGCAATAGATGCTTCACATGCTCCATCATAAAATTCATTTATTTTATTATGCGAATCACTTCCTCCAATTGCACATACCCTATATCCATCATCCCACAATAAATCAGCTAATTTTACAGATAATTCATTTGCTTCTTTTGCACATGCTTCTTTTACCGATTCATAAGTGGGATCATTTATAATTTCAAGTGCTGACACATCACCCAATGATATATCATCAAACAACCACTTCCATTTATACAAAAACGGATGATTTATACTAAGCAATGCCTTATTATCTTTACACCATCTTGTAATTTTTTTCCATATCTTTATAGCTTCTTTCGGATTACATCCATACTCCAATACATCATCTAAAAAATCCGGTCTTTGTGCTACACTGAAAATATTAGCGTGGCCAACACCTGTAGTGATTTCAACTCCGGGCAATATAAGGACATCTGTTGCAGCCCAACCAGTATGTAGCAAATTATGCTCTGTTGCTGTATAAAAATCCAAATTCATATATTTTGCTTTTTTTGTCACCTCATCAGGAGACTCTTTCCCATCTGACAATCTTGTATGCGCATGGAAATCTCCTTTGTACCACCTTGAACCGGATTTATATAATTCATCACTATTGTAATTACTATATTTAAAACTCTCATCAACCCATATTCTGCTTCCGACATTTTCACTAATAGCTACTTGATCATCAGAAATTTCAAACTTCACTTTAACCACATGATCTTTAATATAATCTCTAATATAATCTGCCGAAAAGTATATATTAAATTTCCAAATTCCACTATCTATCTTTCCAGGTACTCCACCAATTGTAGTTGTATCATAATTTTCTCCAATACTAAGAACCGATTCACTATACCCTAGTTGCTTTTGAAGGCGTACATTATTTTTTACATCTGTAACAACCACTGTAAACATCAATGAAAGTTCTTGTGGCACATTATGTTTTATGTAAAGCCCTTTGCAAAAAGACGGTACCCTAAAAGATACCGTCTGTATTGTATTTAAATTTTTATCTATTACATACTCAACTTCTTTTTTCATTTATTTTTCTAATGCCTCATCCAACGCTTTCTGTGCGGTTTTCTGCGCTTCATCCAATGCGTCCTTTGCAGAGGAACCATCTATTTCTACTTTATCAGCTGCAATTTTTAATGCATCTTTTACAGCACCATTTGTCGGATCATATGGATAAATAGAACCATGTTCTGCCTGAGTATATGGAACAAGTGCTTGTGGATTTTCCTGAGTATACTTCATATAATCATCATCATCAAGTACACCCTTATTCACTGGAACATAACCAGTTGACATAGACCATTTTGCCTGACTCTTAACATTAGTAAAATACTTCATAAAATCATATGCTCCAGCCTGTTTTTCCTCTGAAGACTTTGTCAGTACACTTAACATCAGAGCCCTTGCTACCGGCTTTGATTCAGTTCCATCCTTCCACGAAGGCTGCTCAATTGCTCCTACAATAGAAAAATCTAAATCTGCCTGATCTCCTGATGACCCGGTGTAGCCACCTGCTTTATTTTGAATAACATCATCAATTGTCTTATACCAGTATTCCCATCCCTGACCACCTGAATGAATAGCCATAGTCTTATCGTCATGTATCCATTTTTCAAAATCACTCCATACTTCTACCCATTCTTTGGAATTTATAGTTACCTTTTTTCCATCATCGCTGAATATGGTTCCACCATTTGATAATGATGCATCAATTAAATTATCCGCTCCCCACATAGGTTCCCAACCATATGTATATTCTCCATCGTTTTTTATCTTTGATGCCGCCTGCGCTAAATCCTGCCATGTTTTTATGTTATTCGGATCAATTCCTGCTTTATTAAACGCATTTTTATTATAGTATAGTACCTGAGTTGTTCCATATGCCGGAATTCCAAATATTTTGTCATTATCATCTTTACCCTGTTCAAAAAATGTTGAAACATAATCATCTTCATTAAAATCATTATCTTTCTTCATTTTTTCTGAAAGATCAACCACAAGATTTTTATCTGATAATCCTCTAGCTGAATCACTTTCCAATAAAACAACATCCGGAGCAACATTTCCTGCAATAGCAGCCTGTAATTTTTCATAAGTTTCAGAATAATCCGCCTGGGTAACTGTTTTCACAAAGTAAGTATCTTGAGACTTATTATAATCATCAACAATATCCTGAACCACTTTAACCGCTGTTTTTCCGCCCGAATACCAAAAATCAACTTCTGTTTTTCCTTTCATATCCTCATCTTTTTGTGTCTGATTAATCCCTGACGCAATATTATCTGTACCACAACCTGTAAAAGAAGTTGTTAACATTGCTGTTGTCATTAATATACCTATAAACTTTTTATTCATTTCTATTTATCCTTTCTACCCTTTAACTCCAGTATCTCCACCTATACCATTAATAAACCATTTTTGTGCAAAAGCAAACATAATCAACAATGGTATTACAATCACTGCACTCGCAGCCATAACAAGTGACCACTCTGTTCCGTACGCACCGCCTTCAATAAAAAAGCTCCTCAATCCTTGTGATACCATATATTTATCAGAATCATTAGTTATTAAAGACGGCCACATATAATTATTATACGAAGCAATAAAGCTCATTAATCCAAATGTAATAAAAGATGATTTAGTCATCGGAAATACAACCAAGTGTAATATTCTAAAATGTGAAGCTCCATCAATCTGTGCCGCCTCAACCATCGCATTCGGCACCTGCATAAATGCCTGTCGCAATAAAAAGATACCAAAAATACTAACTGAGCTTGAAATAATCAACCCCATATATGTATTAAGTAAATGATGATTTGCCAGGATTATATAACTTGGAATATAAGTTGCAGCTGTAGGCAACATATATGTCACCATGATTATTCCAAATAAAATGCTTCGCCCCTTAAATTTCATAAACACAATTGCATATGCAATCAAAGCTCCTGTTATAATCTGAATAAATACAATAGCTAATGAGATAAATAAACTATTAATAATATATCTTGGTATCGGAGAATTAAAAATAACTGTTATAAAGTTCTCCCAATGCAGACTTTGTGGCAAAAATTTACTCGTATCCATTATTTCTTCTTTTGTCTTAAATGCACTGACTACCATCCATAAAAACGGAAACGCAGTAAAAACTCCGACTATAATCAATATAATCCATTTTACAATTGCATCTATCCGGTCTATTACTGTATATTTCTTAACCATAAACACACTCCTAATAATTCACCCATTTCTTAGATCCGTAAAACTGAATCGTTGAAAGTAAAACCGTAATTATAATCATGACAACTGCAACGGCAGTTGCCTGTCCCATATTATATTCCTCAAATCCTAATTGATAGTACATATACAATAGCGTTCTTGTGCTTCCACTCGGTCCGCCCTGTGTCAAAATTTGAATCTGGTCATATGCCCGAAGCGAATTAACCATAGTTATTATCATCAAAAAGAACGTAGTTGGTGAAATATTTGGAATTGTAATGTATTTAAATTTATGCCATTTACCACCACCATCAAGTGCACATGCTTCATACAATGTTTCAGGTACCTTTTCTAAAGCAGACAAATAAAAAATCATTGCATATCCTATACTCTTCCAGACCGTAACTATTATTACGGACAGCATTGCTGTTTGCGAACTACTAATCCATTCCAAACCTGGCAATCCAAAGAAAGATAATACCAAATTCGCCAGACCTTTGTCCGGCTGAAAAATCCATGTCCACACAATTGATATGGCAACCGTAGGCGTAATCCAGGGTGAAAATAAAACAAATTTTATAATACCGCTTCCCGGAAATGGTTTTTGTAGAAATACCGCAAGCACAAGCCCTATTGCTATTGTTGGCACTAGAGTTCCTATTGTAAAAATAAGTGTATTTAATAAGGCCTCATAAAATCTGGTATCTTTAAATAATGAAATATAATTTTTTAAAAATACAAAATGATATGTAGGTGTCATATAATCCCAATCTGTGAAGCTAATCCACACTGATCTGCAAATCGGATATACCCAAAACACAAATAACGGAATAAGCGCCGGAATTGTAAACACTAAGACACTTATGCTTTTCTTTAAATATCTTTGTTTATTCATATTGATACCCTTTATTTGTTCGTTATATTTGAAATAGCTATTTTCATGAACATGACTATAATAGTATTTCATGTACGCATTGTCAATATAAAATTCATTTTTTATAAAAAAAGAATGCTCCTACTACCATGTAGTGAAGCATTCTTACACATATATTGCACTATTTTATTTCTGTATATTCTTTAATTCCCCCATATATTTTTTTGCATCTTTAAGGAAACTGATTGTTATCATCACAATAACTATGCCTATCGGAAACGCAGCAACTATACTTACAGACTGTAAGTTACTCATAGAACTCTCAGCAAATAACAGGGCAATTGGTAAAAGTATAAGCAGTATGCACCACATCAGCTGAATGAGTTTGTGTGGCTGCTCATCCTCACCTAATTTCCTATAGCTGTAACATGATACAGTTAAAGCAATAGAATCAAATGATGTAGCATAAAAAGCTATCATTGTCACTAAAACTATTATCATTATCAAAGGTGCACATGGCAATGTCTTAAGAATAGTAACTATCAACTCATATAAATCGCCACTCTTGTTGTACTGCGCAATAAAATCTGCTGCTCCTGACATCTGTTTTCCCATTGAATAGTTACCTAAGATGATAAAGCTGATGAGCGTAGAGCCAACACCAAATCCATATCCTCCAAGAATTGTCTGTCTGATAGTTCTTCCTCTTGATATATTTCCAATAAAGAAAGGAGCTGCTACACACCATACCATCCAGTAAGCCCAGTAATATATGGTCCAATCCTGAGGGAAGTTTGTTTTCCGCAATGGATCAGTAAACGTAGATAATCCTATAAAATTCTGCACCATAGTGCCAAGAGATGACAATCCGGTCTCAAGAATATATCTTGTTTCACCGCCAAACAGCAGTACAATAGCAAGCAGTCCAAAGAAGAAATAGATACAGACTTTTGCCAAAATGCTTATTCCCTTAAATCCATGTAATAATGAATATGTATAAACTATACATGTAATTATAAGGATAATGATATTGATTGCTGTTCTGCTAAGCGATATATGGAACACATCTCCAATAATTGTTGCCATAAGAGGTGTTGCAACACTAAATGTGGTTGCTGTTCCTGCTAAAAGTGCAAATACAGCTAACAGGTCTATAATACGTCCGGCAAAACCATCTGTGTGTTTTCCAAGAACAGGTCTGCATGCTTCCGAATATTTCTGACGGTTTCTTTTCCTTACATGAAGCATAAAACCAAATGCTACAGCTAAAACAAGATAAAATGCCCAAGGAATAAAGCTCCAGTGAAACAGAGGAAATACACCGGCCCATTCCTGTATGCTTCCAAGCTCCTTAATGTGGGGATTGGTTGCATACATAATCCACTCAGAAAATGAGTAGAACAGAATATCTGCTGCCAGACCACATGTGAACATCATACATCCCCATGAAAAGAATGAGTACTTTGGTTTTTCATCCGGCTCTCCAAGAACAATATCTCCATACTTCGAACCAGCTATAAATATAGATATCAAAAATATGCCTAAACCTATAATCAGGTAATAAATGCCAAACGTATCTCCAAAGAAAAATCTTACCTGACTGAGTATAGCATTTGACTGCTCAGGTAATGCAAAAAATAGAATACACAATGCCACAATTATTGCTAATGGCACAAGTGTGATAATCCAATCAATTTTTTTCTCTTTCATAATACTAATCCTCCATATATTTCTTATAGCTGCTATCTATCTCAGCAAGCTCCTGCAAATTGTCAATCTCAATAATATCGCCTTTTTGCATCTCATATATACCAAGCTGATATTCATCCGGATAGCAGAACATTGCAACGTCATCCCAGTATATCTGAGTATTTTTTTTGTTCTCAAATTCCATTTCAAGATGTTTTTTCAGTTTGCGCCCATCTGCCGCAGTCCATCTGGAGATGCTATAAAGCTGCCATCCATGACTTCCGCCACTCCTGCTGCAGGATGTTACAATTCCATCTTCTACTGTCTGAAGCCACTCATCTGTTTCATCATCAGTCCATACACTGTTATAACCCGAGCGTTCGAATTCTTTTGATAGAATTTCAGGATTATATATAATCTGGTCGCCATCAAGAATAATTGCATCCTCAATATGATCTCTTGCAACATATAGTGATGAAATATTATTGCAGCTTTCATAATAAGGATTTTCAATTATAGTAACTTCCGGATATTCATTCTCTAATTCATAAAACTGTTCCTTTAAATATCCGGCAACAATATAAATCTCCGTTATTCCATTATCATGTAAGCCTTCAATAACCGTATCTATCATACGCTTTCCATTCACCCTTACCAATGGCTTCGGAGTGGTCAGCGTTACCGGTCTCATACGATTTCCCAGTCCTGCTGCCATAATAATCGCGCGTTTTACTTCATGCATTCTTAATTATCCTCCAATTTCTGCATTTCATCCTGTACTACTTTGTAATAATCCTTTGCATATCTGTACTGTCTAAGTGAATATTCACCAAAATCAACGCCCAGATTTCTCTTATACTCACACCAGTTACTCCATAAAAGTCCGCATACTGCAATATAACAATAAATCTTTATTCGGGTTTCAGCTGAACACCGTTCTGTGAAATATGCATCAATTAACTTATCCACATGCTCCCTGTCATACATGGAATATATGCAGAACATGGCTATATCTACGTGTGGATCCTGCATTCCTGCATATTCCCAGTCAATAAGTCTGATGTCCTCATTTCCATTTTCATCCTTAACAAAAAGGAAATTATCCGGAACAGCATCAATATGCGTAAGAACCTTTTCATTTACATGAGCTTCTATATACGGTCTGAGTGAAAGGACATTTTCCTTAGTCTGCCTGTAATGTCTGTATGCAGAAGGCGAACCATCCCACAGGCTCTCATAAAACTCAAGCTGACCGAATATATCAAATTCATGATTTACTTTAAGCTTCATATCATGAAATTCTCTGAGACGCTTCATGCATTTACAAACATCATCATTATTTTCCGGATCACATACTCTCGCATTTTCTAAAAACGCAGTGATTTTATATCCATTATCCGGATTTATATAAGCGATATCATCACATATATGTCTGCCATCAATAGTATTATAAACCATTGCTTCATTACGTCTGTTTATCAGCTGATCCGTTCCCTCTCCCGGAATTCTCATGATATATTTTTTTCCTTTACATGAGAACAGGAACGAGCGGTTTGTCATGCCCTTTTTCAATACCGTAATATCTACAATATCGTCTGCTGATACAGATAAAGCATCGCAGATAACCTGTATTGCATCAGTTTTCAGATGATTTGAATCGCTGTCCATCTCTCTGAGCTGCTCATATGTATTTATTTCAACCACATCCCACGAATGCACTACCCTGGCAGTAATAAACATTCTGTCCTTATCATACAGTGCAGTCTCCCAGAAGGCACCATCATTAGCCGAATTACTACACAGTTTTTCAATTCTGCCTTTGACAATTTGTGCATCATCGTCAAGCAGATAGCTAATTCCTATCATAGCATTGCCGCCGGCAGCCTTCGGTATGGTAACCAGTTCCATTTTTCTGTTAACACGTACCGTGCTGTCATCATCAATCAAATCACTGACCATATACCAGGAATATAATTCATGGTGATGGTACGGATTCTTGTCGCACCATATATCACACGGTATGATATATGTATTTGATAGATGATTCAAAACCTTCTTTACTGAATATAGATTATTCTTAGTCGTATACTCTTCATTGACAACGAGCTCTACACCAAAATCATCGATGAGATACTCATACCTCTCCTTCATAAAGCCGACTACTACATATATCTCATAAATTCCCACTTCATGAAGCTGTCTGATAGTCCGCTCTATAAGTACTTCCCCATTTACCTCTAAAAGGCCTTTTGGCGTCTCGGTATTTATAGGCACCATTCGCATTCCATAACCAGCTGCCAGAATTACTGCATTCTTCGGAGCCTTTTCTTTGAATTCTTTAAGTGCCTTAGGCGTAACAGCACATTTTTCATTTATATAACCTTCATTCATCAATTCTTTTATTGATTTGTTTACAACTCCCAGAGAATGACCGGATAACTCTGATATCTCTCTTTGATTGTTAACTGATTGATGATATAACGTGTTCAGTATATCTTTCTCTTGTTTGTTCATGTATATCTCCTTTTGCATTTTTATGAACATATATACTTTACAACATCTGTAAAGGAAAATCAAGGTCTAAAATGCAAAAATGGCAAGCACTTTCGCACTTGCCATTCTCACTACTTGTAATTTTTTAGATCATCTTACCTTCTGAGAAATTATATTTCTTCCCATCAATATAATGAACACCTTCGTATCCATATCCGTTCTTTGCAAAATAATACCAACTCTTCGTCCGAGGATCCTGATACCATCCCGCAGTTAATGCTCAGTTTGCGCTCGCATGAACTGTTATGTAATCCTCTACATACCCAATTTCATTTTCTAACATACAAGCGTTAATTAAGATCTAGCGTTGGAATATTGAGCGCTTACTTTTAAAGCATCCTGAATATCTTCGGCAGATTGGATATCGTACTCCTGAAGTAGCCTCTGAATAAGATTCCTTTTTCCCTCGGTCATTGGTTTTGGTTTGTAAATTTTTTTTTTCTGTTCACCATAATAAAAGCCACCTATGATTTTAATATTTTATCATAGAAGACCTTTGTATTGTTTAATTTACAAAATTTTTGTCATAGGCTCCCATTGCTTTTAGTTTAGTACTTCTTTACACTTATCAAGTACAGACGCAATAGTGGCATCCATATCATAATACTTATACTCGCCAAGGCGACCGCCAAAAATCACCTTATCTTCAGCATCTGCCAACTTCTTGTACTCAGCATACAGCGTACCATTTTTCTCATCGTTTACCGGATAATAAGGCTCATCTCCCGGCTTCCATTCAGAAGAATACTCTCTACTAATCACAGTCTTTGGCAGATTATTGCCTGCTGCATCCTTACCAAACTCAAACCATTTGTGCTCAATGATTCTTGTCCAAGGAGTTTCTCTATCTGTATAGTTCACAGCAGCATTGCCCTGGAAGTTTGGTTTGTCCAAAATCTCTGTCTCGAATCGAACAGAACGATACTCAAGAGTTCCAAGTTTATATCCGAAGTACGCATCAATGGCCCCGGTATAGACAACCTTCTCCGCCATTGCGTCATACTCTGCCTTCTTCTCTAGATAATCTTCATTCAGTCTTACTTCGATACCGTCCAAAAGGTTCTCTACCATCTTGGTGTAACCACCAACTGGGATCCCCTGGTACAAAGCATTAAAATAGTTATTGTCAAAAGTCAGACGGACAGGAAGTCTCTTGATGATAAAAGAAGGAAGTTCTGTGCAATCACGGCCCCACTGTTTCTCTGTGTAACCCTTGATCAGCCTCTCATAAATATCACGCCCTACAAGAGAGATTGCCTGTTCTTCCAGATTCTGAGGCACACCAGTGATTTCTTTTCTCTGCTCAGCAATCTTTGCTTCAGCTTCTTCTGGAGTTACCACTCCCCACATCTTATTGAAGGTGTACATATTAAAAGGAAGAGAATAAAGCTCACCCTTATAATTGGCCACCGGAGAATTCGTGAAGCGATTGAACTCAGCAAACTGTGTGATATACTCCCAGACTATCTTGTTATTAGTGTGGAAAATGTGAGCACCATATTCATGAACGTTGATACCTTCCACATCCTTGGTGTAAACATTTCCTGCAATCTGAGGTCGCTTATCAATGACAAGAACACTCTTTTCTTTTGCTTTTGCTTCATGCGCGAAGATAGCTCCATAAAGTCCAGCTCCGACTACTAGATAATCATATTTCATTCTATACTCCACCTCGCAATTTTTCTATTATTTTAGTTACTCTATTTTTTTAAACATCCCGTTTTCTTAATCATATATACTGTTGAAACTAAAAACACAGAAGGATAGTACAATGCATAAAATATTATGTATAAATCAATACAATCAAAAATAACACATAAAATTATAGCAAGCAAATTCCATCCCCCCATGCTTAACTCTGCATCTACTCTTGTGAAGAGTTTCATGAGGGCACTTTTTTCCTTAGTTTCAAGTATTTGATTAATGGTTAGTTTTTTTTCTGTAACCATCTTTAACTGTATTTCTGTTGAATCTGATTTCATCTTTTGGAAGAATAATCGTGTCATTGTATCGGATATAGAAGTGTAGGCACCAATAACAACAATCGATACACTTCCAACCGGAATTAAAGTTCCTCCTTTATTGAAAACAGCAAACGCAAGTGCTGGAAATAAAAAACCAACCATTGCATAACTACTTGTTGCATCAATAAAGTCTCCGTAGGGCTTTCCACCTAACGAGCGAGCCATATTTCCATCAGCCGAATCTGTTATTGACCAGATATTCATTAAAATCGCTCCAACTAAATACCATACTTTACTCCCCGTAAAAAAACATGCACATGTTGCGAAGGCTAATATCAACGATATAAAAGATACTTGATTAGGTGTTAATCCAATTTCAGAAAATATACTTGAAAATATGAAAGACACTGGTCTATGAACAACCTGTGCGATAATAGGATCCTTCTTTCTTTTCCATTCCGGCATAGTTTCTTTGAAAAATTTTGGTGAATATTTCATTAATTTTCTTCTCCCTTCAGAAATGCTTTGTAAAACTGTTCTCTTTTTGCGTCTAGAATATTTTTATTATATTCCTTTGCCTTATCAAAATTTTTCTTTGCATTATCTCTTTGCACATTTGTATCCAGCATCATTTCAATTTTAGTTGATATTTCATCAACTTTTCCTTTAGTGAACATACATTTTTTATCCACTAACTCATAATTGCCACCAACATCTGAACAAATCACTGGGCATGCTTTACTCATTGCTTCAACGATAGAACGGCAGAGCCCCTCCATAAAACTTGGTTGAATATAAACATCAATTGTCTTCAGCCAATCATATACTTCAGAATGTGGAAGTGCACCTATAATCTTTACCTGATCATCAACCCCCAATTTTGTGATTATTCTTTTGAGGTCATTACCAGTTCCGGAACCAATCATCTGATATTCAATCTCTGTAATTCCTTTTTTCTTCAGTTCTGAGATTGCTTCTATAACATATTTTTGACCTTTCCACCCGACATCTAAAAAAGCTGCCGTTCCAAAAACAATTTTTGATTTCTTGCTATTAATACGTTTAATTCTATCTAGATAATCCTCATCATTAGTGATTACTTGAACATCAGAACATCCTATAGATTTACCTTTACATGGATATCTTTTCTGCAAGGCCTCATTAGTTACATATATCGCAAGCGGAACGTCTTTCATTAATCTTCTGGTGCTATACTCATTCTGTAAAGCGACAAATTTACCATGAAAACTATGATACCAAAGTGCTTCAAATGAGAAACCTGTTTCTTCAACCAAGTATTTTTTATTAAGCCTTCTTGCCCACTTTAAAGCAATGTTTGTATATATAGTCCCAATAGATCTGATAATTATTCTGTCAGCCAATTCAACTTCTCGACGTATTGTTTTCTCTATTTCTTGATGTATCTGCGGATTAAAATAATTTGTCAAAGGTTTATATATGTCAGGTAGACTAATAAATCCACTTAGTTTCTTATTAAATAAGTTAAACTTTTGCATAGCATCATATTGTGAATATACCGTTGTTTCTCTTCTTAGAACTACTACAAGCTCATTGCCATACTTCCTATACCTATCCCATATTTCATCATTAAAATTTGCATCTGTATAAACATTACCTTTATCATCAAACTTCCATCGTGATCCACCTTGTATAAACATTACTCTCATGCTTTAAATATCTCCTATTATCTTATTATTAGGCGTTTGATAAACACCTAAACCTATTAATTTCACTAGGTTTTTGTTTTTAATTTATTTAAATTTTTTCTCCAAAAGTGGTAAAATAAAGGTAGCAACTCCGACATATTTCACCAACTTAATGAGGAGAAAATTTATGACTACTAAATACCATCAGATTTCTTATAACGTCTTTTTTTCAGACTGTCAAAACAGACTCATTACTTCTCTTGTTTCTCAACCTCTGCAAAGAACTACGTGATTTCTACATTTTTCCAAAGTTCCTTATGCTTCTTTAATGTCACGCTTTAAGCACAATTTTGAATCTTACATTGAGCTAATGTTCCAACACATGGTTTTGATTATACGGAACCAATCTGTCAGTCAATTGATTCCTCTTTAGCTCAGATGCTTACCTTTGATATTTCCAGCATAGAGCTTTATGTTACGGAAAACAATCCCAAAACCTTAAATGAACTTATCAAAATACTTAAGGCTTTTTATAACGATAAACCTGATGTCAATCCTTACAAAATGGCTTATGGACTTATGCCTTCACAGGCTGCCACCTGCCCAGATGCCAAGCATACATATATCAACAGACACTTTTGTTACGCTGACAAATTCGCAATCCTCACAAATGGATTAGGCATTGTCCTACACATATCATTTATTGATGATGCTGACTTCAAAGCTGCACATCCTGATACATTTCTTGGCGACTCTGCTTTTGATTCGGCCGATTTGTATGGAAAACTTTTTCATGACTTTCACTTTTCCAAAGCGCTTATTTCTTACAATCCTCGAAATGAAAGTTCTTTAAAAAAAGTTGGTTACAATGCATACAGTTATCCAACCTGTCCTAACGATGCCTCACTTACAATGAAATACTGTGGTAGTACCAAAGAGAAAGGGCGTGCAGACCGTGTCAAATGGATCTGTCCTAAAATTCATTACCATCATGGCTGGGTCTGCGACTGCGATAAACCGTGCAGCTCTGCTAAAAAGGGCAGAACCACTTATACTTATGAAAACATGGATTTACGTATGTTCCCCAGTATCCAGCGTGACACAAAAGAATAGAATGACACTTATAAAATACGAGCTATCGTAGAACGTACTATTAATCATTTTAAAATAAATATATGTATTGCTCTGGAAGAAAAACAAGAAATCATACCACCACAAAATCAGATGTCTTTCTTGCAGGCATCGCCAGCCAGCTGACTGTCATCGTTGCTTATGCGATAAATTGTCTGCAATACATTCGAAGCCTAAAACCTTTAATTGCCTGAAAAAATATTCAATTATCATAATACTTATTTGAGCTTATTAAAGTACGCCCAAAATCTGATGATTTATGTCAATTCAGAAACAATTCTGAATACTGACCTTTTTTCTCTCCTTATATAGGTGAGAGTTATCCACAGGAACTGATAAAATCATTTATCAATTACCTATCTTATTATTATGCATTATTAAAAACCAGCAAATTGTTAATAATAAATCATTTACTATTGTGAATTGGACAACTGTTTGAGATAAGAGGAATGTCCACAGAATAATGAATCCAAACTGGGGGACAAATCTGCGGTTCTTAATAACTATAAATAATCCTCTGACCACTGGTACTACATACCAGACTCCAAGAAGCACGCCCCCATAAGCAAAAAGACCTCCCAAACCAGTACTCAAACCTGCATTTGCACGATATACCTGTCGAAATTGATCCAACTTATATGTCAAGTTATATCCAACGCCAACAAATGGACTAGAGCAAAATGCTTTTAGACATGTAAGAATATCATCTCTACGGATTGACGTTGAACTTACTCCGTTCATAAATTTGTCCGCAATTATTTGCCCTGCAATTATTACAGCAACAATGGCAAATAATAGAAAAAGTAGCTTATTCCATTTTTTATTATTTTTGGTTATTATAAACACACCAACAATTAAAATTAAGGCAAGATATCCCATTGTCGAAAAAACCGTGAGAATAGATATTACAAAAACTATTATATATTTTTTACGTGCACCATCTGTACGAAGAATTATTTCATAGTAAAATGCAATTGACAATAAAAAGCTATACATAGGTCCTTCAACAAAAATTGCTGTATTACGATACCCAGAGTAACCAAAAAAAGTAACTAAAGTTCCTTCAAAATATAGATTATAGTAGCTTCTATAGTTAACTCCATGTTCACCTCCCCAACCTATCTGCCTACTAGAAATATACCCACTTGGGCTTATTATATGAAAAACTGTTCCGGCAAAATAAAAAAATAATGCGACAACAGCTATAAAAAACATGATATTAGCAAAATACTCCAGCACCTTTTTATAATCATTAATCTGTTTTAACAATAAATAGAAACACAAAACTGGCAAAATTACACTCATGACAAATACGATTGTTTTAAAATGCCCAAATATTATCAGTAAAGTGACTGTTACTATATATAAATAAACGATTAGTAACTCGTTACGATCCAATGTGAATTTTCTAAAATATATTAATGCTATCATCAACAATAGACATGCCGCAGACGTAATATACCTTGCACCTACCAGATATACATAAAGCGAATTACATTCTAAGATAGTCAATAATGCAATTAGGAATAATACCAAATTTGTGCATTTCTTTTGATTAATCATTTAAGCATCCTCACCACCTAACGCCTTCTTTTTTATTGGACACACCCTTAAACAGCTATAACAATATATGCATTTTTCAATATCAACAACTGGATATTTAAATCCCTCTTTGTTTTCTTCCATTGTTATAGCTTTTTTAGGGCATATACTATAGCATCCATAGCACCCACAACAGCTATCATCTGTTTCATATAGAATCGGAGGTTTCTTGTCTTTCGAAATTTTTTCTAGATTTTTATATTGCATCTCTTCACACCTTAACCTTAAATATGTTTTCTAATCTTGCGTAATGCATAAAAAATACTTCGAGTAAATCTATGATAAAAAATAAAATAATTAAACTTTTCCTTATTTGTTAATTTTTCTTTACATACTGGAGATAATTTTCCTTTATAACCTTTTCTTCTACATACATAATCAATTGATGCATCCCATCTAGAGTCAATTATTTGTGCGTCTTTATTAAGTGAAAAATAGGATAAAGAATTTCTTAATCCCTCTTTAATATCTACCTGAAAATCATATCCACCTATTGCATTTAATATTTTCGTATTATCAAAAACAAAACTAGTGCCTTTATCACCAATTAATGATTCATAATATTCTGGCAACATCATCTTTGCTTCCTGAGCATCTATCGAAATAATATTACTTACCCCTTGAAGCTGTTTAACAATTTCATCATAAACATCTCTCCATGAATAGCAGAAATTACTTGTTATATGAAAATCTTGATTGATACACTTTGGATTTAATAAAACCTTATACAAAACATTAGCAAAATCTACTGTACTTGTGAGCGTTGTTATTGCTACACCATTATTAAACAACACAACTGGTTTCTTGTCTTCAATTCTTTTTATTAAAGTATAATAGTATCCATTTGGTATTAACTGAAATGGAATTCTTGTTTCGCCATACGTTATATATGGACGTATTATTGTATAAGGAATACCAGCAATTTTAATATATTCCTCGCATTTTGATTTATTGTAGGAGTATTCCCACTTTTCATTTCCAACACGGTTTAATTCTTCGGAAATCTTATCATTCTCCGCTTTTTTTATATATGCAGTTGCAGATGAAATAAACACATATTGTGAGCATCTATTTTCAAATACACTAATATGTTTTTTCAAATCATTAATAGTAAATGAAAGGAAATCAACAACCACATCAAATTCAAATTGTTGAATTTTTTCTTTAATTTCATTTAAAGAGTCATTTTTTATATCTAGAACAATTGTTGTAATATTTTTTTCTTCAACAAAAATGTTCTTATTCCCTCTATTTATTAGGTACACATCTTCTCTACTTTCTATTAATTTTTTTGTAAAATCGGTTGATAGTATACCCGTACCTCCTAATATTGCGACTTTCATATTATCACCTTCTAAATAATGAGATTAACATTTTTCTTTTATAAAACATTGCACAAACCAACAAAATCACTTTAAAACATAGATATACTAGTCCTGTTTGATAATACAACCACACAAAAACTACTACACACAGTAATAATATTATGTTGTCAGTTAAATCTAACTCAATTTTGATTTTTTTTCTTGTATCAAACCATCTATACATAAATGTAACTAGATATCCAATACATGTAGTTAATGCTGCGCCATTAATTCCTAATTTTGGGATAGCAATAAGATTTAATGTAATATTTACCGTTGCGCCAATAACCGTCGAATATAATGCTCCTTTTGTATTCTTAAACACAGTATATATAGAACCAAGCGTTCCACTAATTGCATGAAAAACTATACTTATTATCAAAAACGGAAGACATGTCCATGCAGAAAAATATGCCTCATTAAACATTCCCATAATGGGCTTAGATACAATCAAAAGCCCCATTGTACCAATACACAAAAATTGAAGATAATTATTAAAAACATGTGAATAAAATGCGTCTCTATTATGCGAATCAGCTGCATTTATTGCACTAGTTTGCCATGCCTGATAAAAAATGTTTTCAAATACACTTAAGATATTAGGAATCTTTGAAGCAGCTGAATATAAACCATTAGCTCCGACACCTAGGAAAAAACTTATCATATATCTATCAGAAGCATTCATAATCCACCACATTACTGCAGTAGGTACTAGCGGAATGGAAAACCTTAATAATTCATGTACGAGTTTTCGATCTATCGAACTAAATGAAAAATCATTATTAACATTAGCTTTAACACATAAAAAAATAGTTACAACAAATTTTGCAATCAGAAAAGATAAGACCCAGCCATATAAATGCAGATTTAACATTATCAGAGTTATAAAATTGACAACAAGAAGTACTATTGAATTAAGTACACCGCTCATCGCAAAAGCTTTAATATTGTTTATTCCTCTTAAATATTGTGCTAATATGGAATTAACTGCATCGCCCATAATACTTAGTAAACAAAAGGCAATGAGAATACCTTGTCCTAAATTTGTTATAAGTATTGTAGCTACTGCGCTGATTACAGATACTAAAACAATTGGAATTGAAATGGCTAGTGATGATGATAAAATTTTCTTTTTATTATCTATGTAATTTCCAGCAAACCGAAATGTAGCTTCATATATGTCTAAACAAACAAGAGGTACAATAAGGCTTATCATTGTAGTTATTAAGTCCATCTGACCATATTCCTCGACCGTCAAATAGTACGAATACAGCGGTGCTAAAATAAACGTTATAGCCTTACTTCCTAAATTTGCAATTGCAATGATTATTGTGTTAATTTTAAGCTCTGCTATTCTTTTATCCGATGACATTACTTTTCAACTCCACAAATTCTTTTTAAATAATAATTTACCCAGCTAATTATTGTTGGTTTAAAAAATTTATTCATTGCTTTTTCATAACCATACTTTTCATACATATCAAAAAACCGTTGCCTATCAGCACTAGGCTTTACAGATTGAAAAGCTGTCCAATTACCTTCCATTAGAATATTTGAATCATATTCTTGGAATTCTAAACTTTGCTTTATCTTCTCGAAAACACTTACGGCTCTTTGATTTTGTAACAAAAGAGCCGATAGACCTTTATCATCATTAAGCTCAGTATTTTTTTCACCAATACCCCAACAATCTGAAATTGTGAAATCACTTGTTCTCTTTAGCCCTTTAAAACAGCATTTATAACATGATGGTCTTACATTCGTATTTCTTAAAAATGACCTCATAAATATATCCATGCTTCCACGAATGTAAGTGGTTTTAGCTACATATTCTTTCTTTACGTACCACTTCTTCCATCCGCGATACTTATATTTAAAGACTATATTTTTTAATCTACCATGGTGCTCGTTGTTACTAATATAGTCTCTCCATATCTTGTTTGATGCTACTCCATGACAAACAAAATCCATTGTCCATAAAGATTCAAAATTATGATCTAAAAACTGATGTAAAGCTTCAATTTGACATGGAGTTCCCACGAACAATACAGTTTTTCCTCTCAATAATTTTTCTTTTATTTCAATGTATGAATCACCTATTTTGCTTTGTGGATATTTCGAACCTCTTAGTTTTCCTAAATCTTCGACAGATGATATACACATATGCATAACCTCTAGATTTTGATTGAAAGCAGCACCATAAATGTCCGCATTATACTGATTAATGAAATAAGTTGCAATACAGGTGAAAGCCCCACCAGAAGTACTTTGCATACGTATTTCACTATTTTTATTATAGCAGGCATACGCACGTGGAAAATTATTCATAGCTTAATCTCCCTATATGTCCTTCAGTAGCATTATCTTTGTGATGAATTGTTGCTGGATTTCCAATCACTATAGAATGATCTGGTACATCAAAGTTCACAAATGTATTCGGAGCAATTAGCACGTCATTACCAATTGTTACATTTCCAACAATTGTCGAATTGGTCCTAATTACAATCCTATTACCAAAATGAGGAGCCCCTGCTCTCTTACCACGAATGTCTCTGCCAATCGTCACTCCGTGAGTTAAAAAAATATCATCTCCAAAGGTTGCGTTTCCATTAATTACAATTCTTCCCCAGTGTCCAATTATTAAGCCTTTTCCGATATTAGGATTACCTAAAAAATCAATGCCTGTTTTTTTTGACATTCTTTCCAACAAATATCGATAATAATAGCCCCACGCATTTCCGTGATTTGCCTGATATTTTCTATATAGCTTCACAGTCTTGTACTCTATAGAATGCTTTTCTTTAAATGACAATTCATCGTGCTCGCCTCGAAAGGTTGCATTGAATACTTCGTCTATTTTTAGCATTTCTTTATATTGTTTCAATTCAAATTTCCAAAAACTCAGTTTAAATATTCTATCAATTCTCATTTGTTAGTCCTCAATAGCATTCGATAAGTATGCATTACTTTCAATTCTATTTTTTTCAATTAAATCGTTGACACTTTCATAGTCAATTTTCTCATCTAGTCTGTTCAATAGTTCTCTATAATTCTTTATGATTCTATTTTCCAGCTTAAACTTTTCTAACAATTCTTTTTTTCTATACTCTGTGCTTCCTTCATTGCACAATACAAAAAACTTCTTGTTCAAATTGATAGACAAAGCCGTTCCATGAAAAGAATCTGTAATTATCATCTCAGCATTATATATAGCATTAATAAACTCTATTGGCCCCATATCAGGCACATTAATTATATTCTTATTTTTCGAATGCATATATGCAAATGGTGTAATCACCTTAATAACAACAGCTAAGCCATTACTTAAATTCTCTAAGTTTTTTGTCCACTCATTTATCATTTTTATTCCATTAAGCGAATAGAATAAAACAAACCTTTCTTTTTTCGGCGAACAAAATCTATCTTCCCATTCCTGCTTTGTTAATAAGAATGTTGGATCTAGGACAGTCTGAACTTTCTTTTGAACAATACTTTCTATTATGTTTGCACCAATTTTTTCTCTAGATGATAAATGCTGAAACCCCTTTAACTCGTCACTTTTTGTTTCTAAATCTTCAAGGGTCATGTTACCAATTGATGAGGCGTACGAGATTTTCTTTCCTTTACATCCAGCCCAGAAATATGGTTTCATGTACTCATCTGGTGCGTTAAACAATTCATTTGAATTTTTATTCCAAATCTGATCGCTTCCGCTTAATAAGATTTGATAATCATTAACAATTTCATTTACTTTTTCTGGCTCATCTACTTCTTGAGATAAGTTTAAGTAATTTGAAATAAACTCCTCAAATCTTTGGTTCCTATAAGCTCGTTTATTTTGGATAGGAAATTGTAGTAAATCTTTTAGGAAGATTTTCATCCCATAACTGGTACGATATAAGCTATAGTAACGTTTCTGTTCCTTCATTCTGTAATTGATAATACATGTATCATATCCCAGTTTTTTTAAAGCTTCTTGTGTTGCATATGCCTGAAATACAGAACCATAGTTATATGCTCCATGGTATGTTATTATTGCCACGTTTTTCATTTTTTCACCTCAGCAGTATTCCCTTTAAATCATCCAAAACCCTTTTCAAATACTGCATCTCCATTTTATCCTCGCAGTTATATACTGGTAATTCCTTAATTGATATTGAACAATTATAATTTATCCACACATTAAACAGTCTCTCTGCTAAAAAACCAAATACCCGTTTGTTGTAATTGTCATATTTAGAAATGTCTATCCTCTTCTCAGCCAACTCAAGTATGTTGAACAACCAACTACAGTACGCATCAAATAATTTTTTTGAAGTAACCACCATATTGAACGGATAGTATTTGTGAGACTCTAAGGTCTTATCAAATGCTTCAATGTACTCAGGACAAGACATTGAAATTATTTCTTTGCATACCATCAAATCGGATTTATTATGCCGATCGGCATAATTCTCACATACATTTTTCTTGAGCATGACTGTCTTTTTAGGAAGAACCATATCATATTCTTTTAATAGATGATAAAGATATTCTGGTGATGCTACATTTTTGGACTTAAAATTTAACATATGTCTATAAAAATATCTTCTATAGTGTACTAATCCTAAATATTCACTTTTATCGTTTTTCCACATCCAATATAGCGCTGTCAATTCACAATAAGAGGCATTCTTTGAAGAAATATTTTCTTTTGTAGCATCAGTCACCTCACATATTTTATCTTTTGATTGAAATGCGCCAACTTGAATTGGTACAAATCCATCCATTGATGGACTCCAACTTTTTTTATGCTTTACGATATATATGTTTATCATTTCGTTCACTTTCACTACACCTTTATCTTATATTTAATTCTGTTTATCCATGGTCTACCAAACGCCTGAAGTACACCAGACAATCGGATTGTCATCCTCCTTGGAATTTTTTCGATTGATTCTATATACCAACCTCGAATACCACCTAATTTAGCGTATTTCCAAATTGGAGCATTCTTCCAAGGACTCATATCCTTGTACTTCTTCCACTCTCCAAGATACCTATGCCGGCACCCTTCAATCCATGGTCTTCTACTTAAAAAAGACGTAGTAAAATGAATGATAACAGGATGCTCAGTAGCCTCTCTAATCTGTTCCTCCGTGTAAAATCCCTTTGGCGGTTTCCGATAAATCATCATTTCCTTGTAATTAAAATCATAGAAGATGGTGACTGAGTTAAATCTAGGCTCAAAGCAATATGTATCATAAGTAAGTACTGCATTAAGAGCCCCCTGATCTCCCTGCTGAATCTTTCCATTCTTCTCACTGATGAATTTCATCAGCCTTTCTTCAACCTTATGTTCCTTCCACTTATCAAGATCAATGAGCATAACTCCGGAATTGAACATAATATCGTTTGGCTCCAGATCAACGTTCACCCGATACCATTTGCTGAAAGCATCTTTGAGAGCCGCGATGGTCTTTCCATGCATATCAAGGTTCCAGAGTTCTTCCAAACTCTGCGCAATTATAATGTCGCAGTCTAAATACAAAACTCGTTTAAAATCAGATGGAAGTACACTAGACACAAAAAGACGTGCATACTGGCTAAGAGAGCCTCTATCAATAGCCACATCTATCTTCAACTCTTCTCTAATATTTTTAGCCTCAAGCCACTGAATGGGAGCTCGCCCAAACTTCTCAGAAAGTGAATCAAGCTTTTCCTTATTAGAAGCCGCGATTCCACTATCGAGCACATAAACATTGATCTGTTCCATTTCCTTATTATTCATATATAGAGATGTAAGTGATACGCCAAGTATCTCCGCAAATTTATCATCAGATGCATATACCACATGTAGGTTACGATCAATCTGTTTTGTACTTATATCAGCCATTTCCTCTACTACTCCTTCTTTTTCCCACACCGTCACCAGTGTTCGTTCTTTATTTTCACTCTGTCAGTCCGCGACTATTTGTTCCTGTTATCACTCATGTCCAGCATGGCTATTTTTAATTTCTTCTTTTCCAATGTTAGATTTTCTCCCTTATTGTAGTTCCTACGCTTATACGTTTTTCTTACATTGACCCATCTTTTCTAAATACAACCGCTATAGTCTTCAACAGAATTTTAATGTCCAATCCAACGCTCCAGTTATTGATGTATTCCTGATCTAGTTTTACAACCTCATCAAAGTCCGTGATATTGCTCCTTCCACTTACCTGCCATAGTCCGGTCAGTCCCGGCCTGAATGACATTCTGGCTCTGTGGTGTGGCTCATACTTCTCCCACTCATCGAGTGTCGGTGGTCTGGTGCCTACAAGGCTCATATCTCCTTTTAGTATATTGAAGAATTGTGGGAATTCATCCAGACTTGTTTTCCTGATAAACTGTCCAATTCCGGTTTTCTTTTTTCCGTTTGGCAGCACCTTATTGCCTATTATTCTCGGGTCAAAGTCCATCTTAAACATCATTCCGTCGCCCACTTTATTCTGCGCCGCAAGCTCCTTCTTTCGCTCCTCGGCATCCATATACATGCTGCGGAATTTGTACATCTTGAACTTCCTGCCGTTTCTGCCGATTCTCTCCTGTGAGAAGAATATCGGTCCCGGTGATGCTATGTATATCATCGGTCCCACAAATATCATGATGATAAGTGTGAACAGACAGCCCACCAGTCCTCCGACTATATCCATGCCCCTCTTTACCAGAAGTGCGCTGGTATTTGCATAGTTCACGCTCGATGTGACTACTGTGTAGTCGCCTATCTTTTCTATCTGCTTATAACCGCCCTGGGCTGTGCCGTTTTTGGCTATTCCTGTATGTACTGCTATTCCCATCTCCAGGAATATATCTGCCATCTTCTCCGGATATTCATCCTCGCTGCACGGTGGGATGAGCACCTCATCCACCCACTCATCACACGCATAGTCCACTATGCCATCGTGGTTTGCAACTATCGGTATGCTGCATATAGTCTTGCCCTTCATGTCTGTATCCAGCGAAGCTGCTACTATCCTTGTATAGCCTATGCAGCTTTTCTCCACTGTGCGCAGTGTATCACGAAGCATGGCATCCGGTGCTATGACAAGCAGTGATTTCTTAGATGCTCCGAAACCCTTTTTCTTAAGGAAGCTCTTGAGTGCAATTCTTGCTACATATGATATTGTCACATAGATTGGAAACATGATATAAAATGATAATCGCGAGTATATATCAGCCATCTGTGTAGTGAACAGAAATAGCGCTGTCACCAGAAATACAAGCATTGCGTGCTTGCAGGTCGATATAAGCTCATCCAGATATCCTCTCTTTAGGACATTCTTGAATGAGTCTGCCATTATCTCCACAAAGAAATCTATCAGAAGAAATGCTACCCCCAGTATACGGTAGTCCTTGTCCACATACGGGTTATTAAAGCCGAAGCGTATCACATATGAAATAAAAAATGCTATAACAATGCATGCGATATCTATAAGCATAAAGTCTATATGCTTTGTCCATCCTCTGCCTTTCTTTCTGTACATTCTTTCTAAATTCTCCTTATGGTATCTTTTATTTCCCTTTATACCTACTCTAGGGGAGGTACCTTTGTACCCCCCCCCCGAATATTTTTAGCCTGTTTTATTTTTTGTATGTTTATTCGGATTAGCGTATCTTTTTTTGTATCTAATCGGGCTTTTCAATAATCTATTTTCACTCTTTTTTTATTCATTGTCAACGAATATTAGGTTTTCTTTATAATTTTTGACATATTCGCTAATCTGTATAGTATTATCAGTTCCATAATTATACATTATATCTACGGCATACTGCTTATTTTTCCTCAAAGAGCTTTATCTTCCTCTCTATCATCTCATCAATCCTTGCGATATATTGCCCTACATCCTTGACATTCTCGCATCTGTCGATACGATGGGTGCCGTCCGGATTTGGTGTCGGCCAGACTCTCTTGGTGGAAGCTCCGGCTCCGCATGCTACGATGGTCTGTTTCTCTTCCATGATAAGTATGTTGTATACACCGGCCTTGCCCTTTGCGGCATAGCCTACGTTTTCCATGTTGCCTGCCATGCCCTTCTGCCTGTAGAGGTAATATGGCTCAAGCCCCATCTGCTTACAGTAGGCTGCGCAGAGATCCATATGCTCCTGAGTGTTGACCATCTGCATATCGCTGTAGCGGTCCTTGAAAATGGTGAGCCTTGCAGCTCGCTTTACTGCGAGTGAGTGGATAGTGACGTTGTCAGGTGCCAGCTCCTTCACCAGCTCCATTGTGTGCTTTACATCATCGAGTGTTTCCTCGGGAAGTCCCATGATGAGGTCCATGTTTATGTTGTCAAAGCCCAGCTCACGCGCGAGCTTGAAGCTTTGTATCGTATCGTCTACCGTGTGGTGTCTTCCTATTATATCGAGTGTCTGCTGCTTCATGGTCTGCGGATTGACTGATATACGGCTGATGCCGTTTTTCTTTAGTGCCAGGAGCTTTTCTCTCGTGATGGAGTCCGGTCTGCCTGCTTCCACGGTAAATTCCAGGCAATCCTTTAAATCAAAGCTGCATTTGATTTTTCTGATAAGCCTGTCAAGCTGTGCAGGGCTTAGTGTGGTCGGTGTGCCGCCTCCTATATATATGGAGTTTAGCTTCCTGTGGTAGAATTTCTGTGCCGTGTAGTCTATCTCCTTCTCGAGTGCACCGAGGTAATCGTCCACGCGGTTTTTCCACACACCAAGCGGGTATGAGGTAAACGAGCAGTATGCACAGGTACTCGGGCAGAATGGTATGCCTATGTACAGGCTATAGCCGTTGTCATAGTCCACCTTGTCGAGCAGTGCCTTCTCACGCTTTGCTATGCCTATTGAGAGGTCGATTTTCTCATCACTTGCGAGGTAAGTTTCCTTCAGATAGTCGTAGGTTTCCTTATCGCTCATGCCGTCCTCTATGCATTTCATGGCTATCTTGGTCGGTCTGATGCCTGAGAGTGTGCCCCACGGAAGGCTCTTTCCCGTGCCCTTTTCTATCATGGAATACAGGGCGAGCTTGAGACGGTTTTTGGTTTCCTTGCGGTCTGTGCCGTCCACGGATATTTTTGTGCAGATACTTTTTCCGGCTGTTTTAATGTCACTTTCGTTGGCTTGCTGCATCTCATCTGTCATGGAATTATTTCCACCGGCTCTATTCAGCGTCCACTCCACCGCAATCTCATCGCCCACATAGTCTATCTTAAATACCTGTGAGGCATCCGCAAATTCCTTTACGCCATCATCTGTCATCTCGTGGTGTGTGCAGGCCAGGTTCTTCCCCTCCACCTCATCAGGTGAGCAGCTATAGTACATCTGCACATCCTCCTGTGGGAAGAACTCCTTGAGCAGTGAGTGCACATCATATTCAAAATCCGGTTTATTAAATACTACTACTATCATAAGTAAGGGTTATACATCCTCTCGTTTTCTATGGTTGTTGTGTCGTTGTGGCCCGGGTACACCTCTGTATGCTCAGGCAGTGTCATGATTTTTTCCTTCACTGTGCGCACGAGGTCTGACATGCTGCCGCCCTTGAAATCCGTACGTCCGATTGAGCCGCAAAACAGCGAATCGCCTGTAAAGATCACGTCCTCATACGGGAAATAATAGCAGCAGCCGCCCGGCGTATGCCCCGGTGTGTGAAGCACTACTATGTGAAAGCCTGCAATGTCAAGCTCCTGCTTATCCTTCAAAAATACATCTGCATAAAAGGTCTTTGACTGACCCATCATGTAGCTGACATTGAGCTGCGGATCATCAAGCGTAGCCTTGTCTGCCTCATGGATATATATTTTGATGCCGTAGCGGTCTGCGAGCGGCTTTGCATCCGTGGCATGGTCAAAGTGTCCGTGTGTGAGCAGTATTGCTACAGGCTTTGCGCCTGACTCATCCACTTTTTTGGCGAGCTGATTAGCACACGCGCCCGGGTCTATTATTATCATTTCCTTTGTCTTTATATTGGTGACAAAGTAGCAGTTGGTCTGCACCGGTCCCACTACGAAGTGGTCTATCTTCATATTTACCATATGAGTGTACTCCTTATCTGTTATATGTTATGCTTCACGCAAGAACCACCGGGATTTAGCCGGTGGTCCTCTCTACGTCTATTACACTTTCTATCTGTCTGAGCTTCTCCACGAGAACCTTTATCTGGTCCCTGCCTTTGATATTGAAAAATACCTCGATTGTAGCGATGCCCTGCTTGCTGGTCTTGGACTGGATACCACTGATATTGATTTCCTTCTCGGTAAATATCTTTGTGATATCTACGAGCAGTCCCGGCCTGTCATGACAGAATATCTTAAGGTCTGCCTGATACTCGGCACCATTGTCCATGAGGGCTGTATCCTGCCACTCTGCTTCTATAAGCCTGTCCTTTTCTATCTTGGACAGATTGATGATATTCACGCAGTCTGTCCTGTGGATGGAGATGCCTCGGCCTCTTGTGACAAAGCCCACTATTTCATCTCCCGGAACAGGATTGCAGCACTTCGAGAAGTGCACAGCCACGTCATAGAGTCCGTGTACCACAATACCGCTCTTTGACTTGTGCTCGGGCTGTGTGCCTGCTGCCGCCTGCTGCTTTTCTGCGATGCTGCCAAGCACATCTGCATCTGTCACAGGCACTACATGATCCTTCTTGTATTCGTCGTACATCCTGTTGACTATCTGGCTCTCCTTGAGTCCGCCGTGGCCGACAGTTGCAAGGCATGAGTTCCAGTCGTGGAAGCCGTATTTGCGGCGTATTTTCTCCTGATACTCAGGCTTATTTATCTCAGCAAAGTTGATGCCCTTTGCCTTGGCATAGGCTGCTATCAGATCCTTGCCGTGCTGTATATTCTCCTCCTTGAGCTCACTTCTGAACCACTGGTTTATCTTGTTCTTGGCCTGTGTGCTCTTTACGACCTTGAGCCAGTCACGGCTTGGTCCCTTGGAGTTCTGTGAGGTGATTATCTCTATCTGGTCACCGTTTTTGATGACATAGTCTATCGGCACCAGCTTGCCGTTTACCTTGGCCCCGACCATCTTGTTACCGACCGCAGAGTGTATGCTGTAGGCAAAGTCTATAGGTGTGGAGCCCTTTGGCAGGTTCTTTACATCGCCGGACGGTGTGAATGCAAATACATTGTCGGAGAATAAATTTAAATCACTCTTTAATAAAGTCATAAACTCCTTATTATCCGACATGTCCTGCTGCCACTCAAGTATCTGGCGCAGCCAGCTGAGCTTCTCCTCCTCTGTGACAGTGGTGGTAGTGGCATTGCCGTTGTTTGCTTCCTTGTACTTCCAGTGCGCTGCGATACCGTACTCAGCTGTACGATGCATCTCATAGGTACGTATCTGTATCTCAAACGGCTGTCCGCTCGGGCCTATGAGTGTCGTGTGAAGCGACTGGTACATGTTCTGCTTCGGCATGGCAATATAGTCCTTGAAACGGCCCGGTATAGGCTTATACTTCTCATGTATGATACCAAGCACTGCGTAGCAGTCCGGTATTGTATCCACCAGAATCCTGATGGCAAAGAGGTCATATATCTGGTCTATCGTCTTGTCCTGATTGACCATCTTCTTATATATACTGAAGAAATGCTTTGCCCTGCCGTATATCTCAGCCTTGATGCCGGCATCTGTAACATACTTCTTGACATCGTTTACCAGGCCCTGGATGTAGGTGTCGCGCTCTGCCTTTCTGAGGGCTACCTTCTCTACCAGATCATAATATGCATCCGGATAGAGGTACTTCATACAAAGGTCCTCGAGCTCTATCTTTATCTTGCTGATACCAAGTCGCTGTGCGATAGGGCAGTAGATATCCTGTGTCTCTCTGGCGATACGCTGCTGTGCCTCCTTGGACTGGTACTTGAGCGTACGCATATTGTGCAGTCTGTCTGCCAGCTTTATGAGGATGACTCTGATATCCTTTGCCATGGCGAGAAACATCTTGCGCAGATTCTCAGCCTGCATCTCAAGCCTGTCCGCATTCTTGTCCTTCGGATCCTTGGTGCTGTCTGTCAGATGCAGGTGCTTTAACTTCGTAACGCCGTCCACCAGATGTGCGACATCGTCTCCAAACTCCGCACGCATCTCATCCATGGTCATGATGGTATCCTCCAGCACATCATGGAGCAGTCCTGCTGCAATGGTTTCCTTATCCAGCTCGAGCTCGGCGAGTATTATGGCAACACAGAGCGGATGTATGATATAAGGCTCTCCCGACTTACGTGCCTGCCCCTTATGGGCATCATAAGCTACCCTGTAGGCTTTGTCCACAAGGCTCGTGTCATCCGACGGATGGTACTTTTTGATTTCCTTTTTCAGCTCCTCGTAAAGCTCCTCAGGGCTCGTAAAATCCTTTGTTCCCCTTATACCGCTGGTATCTGAGCGAAATTTGTCCGCTATTTTTTCTAATTCTTCTGTTGAGTAATCTGCCAATAGTCTCACCTCGATTGTAGTGTATCTTTAGTAGCCATTATATTTTATTTCTTTAAAAATTGCAATCTAATGTTAGCCGATAACCATCTTCACTCCGCCATACATGCCGGCTGAGTTGCCGAGTGTGGCGAGCTTGATTTCTGTCTCGCGGCTTGCATGGAAGGCATACTCTTTATAGTACTTTGCTGCTGTATCGATGATGATGCTGCCTGCCTTTGAAAGGCCTCCGCCGACAACAAATACCTCAGGGTCCATAACGCATGCTACTGCTGCCATTGCCTTGCCGAGAAGCTTCATAGACTGCTCCACTGCTGCAATGCCCGCTGCATCTCCTGCCTTTGCCGCATCGCATACATCCTTGGCTGTGAAGCCTGCATTTAAATCAAGCTTTGTTGCCACATCCCTGTGTGCTGCAATGTATCTCTCTGCCACTCTTACAAGTCCGTTTGCTGATGCATACTGCTCTAAGCAGCCCTTCTTGCCGCAGCCACAGCACTCTGACTCATCATCTACCATAGGCATATGTCCTATCTCTCCGCCTGCTCCGTTTACTCCGGCTACGATTCTGCCCTCGCGGATGATTCCTCCGCCTACGCCTGTGCCGAGTGTGATCATGACTACATCCTGATGACCCTTTCCACCGCCCTGCCACATCTCACCGAGTGCAGCTACGTTGGCATCGTTTCCGGCCTTTACCTTGATGCCGCCGCACAGTACTGAGAGTGACTGTGCCACGTTGAACACGCCCCAGCCGAGGTTGACACACTTCAATACTGTTCCGTCATCCTTTATCGGTCCCGGCACTCCCATGCCTATACCCTCGATGTCACCCATCTCGATGCCGTGCTTCTCGTTATTCTCCTTGATGGATGCTGCGATATCAGGCAGGATGAGCTCGCCGGAATTCTCTGTGCGTGTAGGAATCTCCCATGTATCGACAAGCTTTCCTGTGGTCTCGAAAAAGCCTATCTTTACAGTTGTTCCACCTATATCTACTCCGTATGCATATTTCTTCATTTTTTCGTCCTCCAAATCGTTAAACTATGTTTATATTTTATTGCCTAATTGCATATTTTTCAATGTTTTTCATTGTTTTTTATGTTTTTTATATTTTTTCTATATATAGAAGCGTTTATATCTTCATCCATATGCCCGCTATTTGTAAATCCAAGCTTTTTTGCAAGGCGCACCGATGCCGTATTTTTCTCGTCTATCCGGCAGTAAAGCTCTTCAAAGTCTGTGTTTTCGCGCGCGTAGTCTATGATGAAGCGGCACACCTCCGTGGCATAGCCTTGGTTCCATAATTCCGGCGCTATCATATAGCCCAGTTCATCATGCTCAAGCCCTGCCCTGCCTATCAGCTTACCTGTTTCCCTGGAAAATACAAGCCACATGCCATACTCGTAAAAGCCATACATGTTCTCTATATATGCTTTCTGGTATTCAAGCTCTGTCTCATAGTCGTAAAGCGGCTCCACAAAGTCTGTCATGCCGGGCTTGTCATAGAGCTCATAGAGCTCAGGAAGGTCTGACAGGGACAGCTCACGTATCAGACACCTGTCTGTCTCGCCGATGTCCCACGGGATATGATTATACCGCCTGCGCACCCGCTCCAGATACTCAATATCAAGCTCTGCAAGGCTTTCCACTGCATAGCGCGTGCCGCACTGCGGTTCTCCTACTGATGCTATGCCGAGTGAGTCAGCTATTTGCTTCTGCTGCCTGTTTGATACTATCCAGATGCAGTCGGCGGGAGCTTTCGGTATTCTTAGATTTCCCGTATTAGCTTTCGCGGTGTTATCTGCAGATTCTTGTATCGTTGTTTTTTGGAAGTCATTAATTGATTCATCAGCCGGTAGCGTAACATACAGCTTTTCCCACAGCTCATCAGGCAGTTTTTCTTGTAATTTTTCCTGTAATTCATATTGCTGCTCATCAGGTAGTTTTTCCTGAAGTTCATCATAAAGCTCCTGTGATGCAGATGTCATCTCTACTGCACGCTTCCACTGTGGCTTAAATATCTCGCCATGATAGTAAAAAGAGGCAAGTTTTGCGCTTGCCTCATCGATAATTATTATCATTAAACTGTCTCCGGCTCCGGATAGTCCACTCCGAAGGTCTCAACTGTAACTGTCTTCATGACCTGAGCCTCAAGTGGTTTGTCCATGTAGTCTGTGCGCACCTCTGCGATCTTGTTTACCACATCCATGCCCTCGATTACCTTGCCGAATGCCGCATACTCGCCGTCGAGATGTGGTGCATCCTGATGCATGATGAAGAACTGGCTGCCTGCTGAGTCAGGTATCATGGTACGTGCCATTGAAAGTACACCGGCTGTGTGCTTTAAGTCATTTTTGAAGCCGTTGTGTGTGAACTCGCCCTTGATTTCATAGCCAGGGCCGCCTGTACCGTTTCCGTCCGGATCTCCGCCCTGGAGCATAAAGCCCTTGATTACACGGTGGAAGCATACTCCGTCATAGAAGTTGTGATTGATTAAGCTGATAAAGTTGTTTACTGTGTTTGGTGCGATTTCCGGATAAAGCTCCGCCTTGATTACATCGCCGTTTTCCATTGTGATTGTTACGATTGGATTCTGTGCCATTATTTTTCTCTCTTTCTTTTATAATGTTATGAGGCTTGGAGAATATCCATTCCTCGCAATTATTAAATATCGAATTATTTTCTTTCCGATTGATCTTACCTGATTTTACTCACTCAAAGCCTCGACTACCTTCGGAAACTCCATGAAGTGCGATGCCTTCACAAGTATGGTGTCGCCCTCCTTCACATATGAAAGGAGCTCCTGTGTCATGGTCTCCCTATCCTCGAAATAGTGGATGTCTACATCGGATGATTTCTCTGCGGCTCCGGCTGCATATTCCTTTGCAAGCTCTCCTGCGGCAAAAAGTGTATGGATATGATTCTCTCCAACTGCTTCGCCTACCTCATGGTGCAGCTTTTTCTCATCGCTTCCAAGCTCGCCCATATCTCCAAGCACTGCTATTGTCCTGCCCTTTGCATGTGAAAGCACCTCGATAGAGGATTTCATGGATACAGGATTTGCATTGTAGCAGTCATCTATCACTGTCATGCCGTGCGTTTTGATAAAATTGGTACGTCCTGCGATTGTCTCTGCTTTCTCGATTCCTGATTTAATCTCAGCTATTGTGAGGCCAAGCTGCAATCCGACAGCTGCTGCTGCCATGGCATTGTATACATTGTGCTCACCCGGGATATGGATTTGTGCATCAAACTCACCCTCCGGGGTGACAAAATGAGCCTTCATGCCGTCAAAGCCCAGGTTTTCAATATTTGTGGTATATACTGATTTATGAACGTCCGAAGCCGATTCCTTGCCATAGTATATGGCAGGCTTTCCATTTACAGTCTGCACTGTGGCCAGCTTGTCGTCATCTGCATTCAGCACTGCGACCGCATCCGGCATCATATGCTCAAAGCACTCTGTCTTTGCTTTAAGCACACCATCCCTGTCGCCCAAAAACTCCAGATGGCAGTAGCCGATATTGGTTATGACCATGACATCAGGACACGACATGGCAGAAAGCCTGTGCATCTCGCCAAAATCAGATATGCCCATCTCAAGCACAGCTACCTGATGGCTTTCCCTGATTCCAAAAATGGTGAGCGGCAGACCTATCTCGTTGTTGAAATTGCCCGCTGTCTTGTGGACGCTGTATTTCTGCTCAAGGACTGATGATATCATCTCCTTGGTGCTGGTCTTGCCGACACTTCCTGTGATGCCCACCACCTTGATATCTAGGCTTTTTCTGTAAAATGCCGCGAGCTTTTTCATGGCATCGGTGGTTGATTCAACAAGCACATATGGGCCCGCCGGATCCGTAAGCTCATGCTCAGAGAGCACAATTGCCGCTCCCTGCTCAAACACAGTCGGAATGAATTTGTGTCCGTCCACCCTTTCTCCCTTTATCGGGATAAAAAGATAGCCCTCCTTCACCTGTCTGCTGTCTATGACGGCGCCGGTGATTGTCGTATCAAGCAGTGTCTCATCGCCTATGTATCTGCCCTCACAGACCTTAGCGATATTTGCAAATGTAAGATTCTTCATGTACTTATCCGACATGCTACACCTCATATTTTTTCAAAGATATGTCAATCAGATGCTCACAGAGCTGATTAAAGCTCATACCGATAACCGCTGCCTCCTGTGGCAGAAGACTGGTCGGAGTCATGCCAGGCAATGTGTTTGCCTCGAGGCAGAACATCTCATTTTTGTCATTAAGCAAAAAGTCTGAGCGTGAATATGTGTCAAGCCCGATAACGCGCGCAACCTCCTCGGCATAGTGCTGCATATCCTTTGTCACCTGCTCAGGAAGCTCGGCCGGACATGTCTCTACTGTACTGCCCGCCTTGTATTTATTCTTATAATCGTAGAAGCCCTCCTTAGGTGCAATCTCTATAATAGGAAGAGCCTTGCCCTCGATAACGCCGACAGAGAACTCCCTGCCCTGTACAAACTCCTCGATAACCAGCTCATTTTCCCACTTGAAGGCATCGTCAAGTGCCGCCTTGAACTCTGCTGCATCCTTAACGATGGTGACACCGATGCTTGAACCGCCGCAACATGGCTTTACTACACATGGAAGTGTCAGGTCAAGCTTTGTGATATCATCCTGTCTGGTCGCTCTTGTCATGGAAATACCCTTTGGAGTAGGGATACCATTTGCAAGGAAGAACTGCTTTGATGTCTCCTTGTTCATGGCGATGGCTGAGCTTAAATAATCGCTGCCTGTATATTTGACACCGAAGAGATCAAATGCTGCCTGTATCTTTCCGTTCTCTCCGTTTTCTCCGTGGAGTGCCATGAAAACAATGTCAGCCATCTGACACATTTTGATGACATTTGGTCCGAAGAAGCAAGGTGACTGGTCCTTTCTGGAAGCCTTTACCTTTGCAAGGTCAGGTGCCTCTGTCGGAATATCACTGACCTGCACGCTTATCTCGTCCGCGCGGTCAAATATACCTGTCAGGTCCTCCTCCCTGTCACTATATCCCATAAATACATCCAATAATATAACTTTGTGGCCGTTCTCTTTGAGCGCCTTAGCTACCATGCTTCCTGTCTTGAAGGAAACATCTCTCTCTGTGCTGAGCCCTCCGGCAAGTACTACGATGTTCATTTTTGTCCTCTTTTCTTTGATTGAATTATCATGCTTTGGTTTAATTAAACCCAATGCAATGCTTCTTTTTTAAAGCTATGAGTAATCAACATAATTTCTTCAAAATTATAACACCATTTGTGCAAAAAAGAAAGACCGGTTGCCCGGTCAAAAAAGAAATTCTCATTTTATTTTAAACTGTGTTAGCTTCCAGCAGCTGTATCATTCTCATAAATACCATCCGCCCGTGCAAATCATCCTGTGAAAGTGATTCCCCGTACTTCAATACTAATAATCGGCACTGATAAAAATTCAGCTCAGGATTGCCAAAAAGCAAAATCCGCAAGGCTGCATTTTCCAGGTAATTGTGTATATTTCCCACCTCAATAAATATATCTACAATATCATCGAGGTTAATAAGTCCTTTCTGTTCATAATAAATTCTTCCCAAATATTTCATCCCTCCATCGATTATATTTTTCGTAGAACTTCTTTTTTTGTCTTTCTTTTGAAATTTTGTCGTCTTTGCGAAATTTCTCTCTTTGTTTTTGTTGGTGGGTTCATTTTTCCATATAATATATCAATATTCTAGGCGCGTTACGCGCTTGTATTTTGAAGATTTCTATTAGAAGCTTCAATATTGATTGGTGATTAGCAGTTTTCGACAAAATATGACATGGTTTCGGGTTTAATTTGGCTGTTTTTTGTTTAATATTGCTCTTTTTATATCAGAATTTTTGTAATGATAAATTTGTACTATATTTTGAGGTTTTTGTTCTAATTATTTCATTTTTTTTAAATTTATATAAATGGTTAATATAAAAAACCGG